>Ga0316611_1000015_pt1 | contig 95560 bp, 80 predicted proteins | sample MIS2016202_MG_FD_207675 | JGI IMG/M metagenome (GOLD analysis project Ga0316611, IMG submission 207675) | Microbial mat bacterial communities from Middle Island sinkhole, Lake Huron, Michigan, United States - MIS.2016.202 | ecosystem: Environmental > Aquatic > Freshwater > Lake > Sediment... | reverse complement strand
ATGGTCGCCGCAGCAAAAGTCTGTTTCGGTTGGGGTTGGATCATTTGCGCCATCTGGTGCTCAATCCTTCTCCATCCAATGATGCTGACTTTTTTCACTCCCTACAACTTTTGTCCTGTACTTAGATCATTTTCAGGTAATGGACGGCCCTTAAGTCGCAATTGATTTTTAACATCACCATATTGCCGAGCGGTTTCAGCATCACATACCAATACTGTGCTATTGGCAACAAATAGATCAATTTTGGCTAGATTTTCTGCTGCACGCCCTGATTTTCTAGCCCCGTAAGATAACTCACCAATGACAATACTTGGAATAAAAGTTTCCTTGGCTTGGGCAAGATTGTCTTTGATTATTGCCTCATTTGCAAAAAGGCCAATAATAATGTTGGTATCAAGTAAAAATTTACCACTCATCCTGATCTACCCATTGACAATCTTGCTCAATTGCTGTACGCATCAACTGAAGGTCATCAACAGGAATAAAGCCAGCAAAATGCAACAATTTTTGTCCGGGTGTTCCTTGTATTTGTGTTTTTACCAATGAGCGGGCAAATTCAAGCACCTGACATTGCAAATGTTGGGGCATGATTTTCAATTGTTCAGCTAGTTCTTCGATGATCGGCATATTCATATTTGTTCTGTTTGTTTGGATTTTAACATTGTTGATGGCGTGGATAGAAACCGGGTTGCTTGGTTTGGCTTGTTTTTTGCTGAAGTTGTGGCAGAAACCCGGTTTCTGGGTTTAGGGTAGGATCGCACTTCTTAAGGAATTGAGGTGCGGTGGGGAGGGGTCGCTGTTCCAAAGGCAGGGAGGCTATGGTAGACTCAGTTTTCGGGGTGGCGCGAAGTGTATTAAACAGTTCGTTTGTCAACCCCTCACCTAAATCTTTACCTTTTTTTAATACTGTTTAAGCTTTTCTAAAATTTTCTCGAACCGGTTGAATCCACTGCCATACTTGCGGGAATTGCATTTTTAGCCCCATGGATTGCGTGAGGTTATGCAGGCTTTACCAATTTTAACCGCGTTTTTTCTGTGTTAAATGGTTGTGATTTCTCTTGTATGGAGATTATTTTGATATGAGTAGCAATTTATACCAGTTGTTTCAGGAAGTTGAAACGAAGGGTCATGTTCTATCCAACTGCTGGCAGAGTTTTTATGATGAAATTATCCAGCACCTCCCAGAGAGCTACCATCCGGAGATGGAGGAGCTTTCCACAAAGTTAGAGGGTGCGTTAGCGCAACTGATTGACGACCTCCATAATCCCACTTTGACGCTGGCAACGACGGGAACGACCAGCAGCGGCAAGAGTACATTGGTTAATTTTTTGTGCGGGGCGGAGATTGTCCCCGTTGCCACCAGTGAGATGAGTGCTGGGGTAGTTACCATTGAGTACAGTCAGGATAAAGCGTTAACCATTTCTAAAACAGAGGGTGCTACGTGGGAATGTGGGTATTGGGCACAGATTAGCGATCAAGAAATCTATCGGCTGTTAGAAGATGCAATGCTTTCTTACATCAACAATCGTGAATCTTCTCCAGGTTTAGCCTGTCCTAACGCTCTCATTCAATACCCTTTTCGCTTTTTGAAGGATTTCGATTTAAATTTGCCCCATAGAACAAAGGTCAAGATTCTTGACTTGCCTGGTTTAGCCCATGTAGGGGACGAAAGTAATGCGGAAGTGATTCGCCAGTGTCGTGAAGCACTATGTTTGGTGACATATAACAGTGCTGAAACGGATCCGAATAAAACTCTTGAGCTACTGCAGGAGGTTGTTCAGCAAGTTAAGGCTCTGCGTGGTTCACCAGCAAGAATGTTGTTTATTTTGAATCGAATTGATGAATTTAGGGCAGATAGAAGTTGGCCATTTAGTGAAGAACGCTTTGTTGAAAAAACGGTTAAGAGCATCAAGGATGAGCTTACCGATCAACTCCAAGAATACCAAAGCGATATTGAGAATATAGAGATCGTAAAATTCAGTAGTTGGCCTGCACTTTTGGCAATACAAATTAAAAATATTGACCCCATAGCTAAAGTTGGAGCGTCCCGAAAAGCAAAAGGGCATTTCTATTTCTTAATTGAGGAAACATTAGATGAATTACCTGGGAATCCTAACAGATGGTCTGATCATGATTTTAGTCGTGTCGCTATAGATTTACAAGAAAAATCTTACGCTCAGAATTTTGAGCAATTGTTAAAGAAGCATATTACTACTCATTTTCCTCAACTTGTCATTCCCCAAATTGTTGAGCGATTTTATGTACAAGCAGGGAATTCGATGGTGGAATGGTCTATCCAAACAACAAATGCAATTTTGAATAGTTCGCAAACAAAATATGATGCTGAATGTGCAAAAATAGCTGATGTCCGAAACTCATTGAGAGAGTTTCTTGATCAGAGTGATTTACAATTGAGAGCTCCATTTGAAAAAATTAGTGAGGTTATTACTGCAAAAAAAAATAAAGATTCTATGCTTTATCTAGAAAAGACGATAAAGGAACTACAAGAAGTTGAGCCTTACAGCTTAATCAAAGATCACTTATATCCTATGTATGGTTGGAGGCGAGATATTGGGCAAGGGATTAATCAAGTGCTGGAAGCAGTTGCTGATTCTTTAACAAAAGGGCGAGTAAAGTTAGAAGGGATCATATTTCATAAAGCTAACCGTCAAAGTGTTCAGCAATTAGAAAATCTATTAAAAAGTCTTATTGGTATGGGGTATACCGGGGCAGTTGCTAAAAATGGAGAAAATCGTATAGCTAAGACAGCAGAGGAACAAAAAAATCTTCAATTACTTAATCAGCAGTTGAATTCTTTTGCGCTACAGTTGAGCATAGTAATGCAAGAAATTTTAAGCGGAATTTGTAATGAATCAGGAGATCGAATTTATGATTCTATTAATGAACTCTTTAAGTTTCATTTATCTGTTTTAGAGCAAAGATCAAGTGAAATTGCTCCTTCTCTTAGTATTAAGTTTCCAGAATCCCAGTTGATCAAAATTAATCAACATCCTCAGTTTATTATTGAAATGGAAGCGGGTTTTGTAGTTACAGATGGAACTTGGCAAGAAAAGATTGAAAAAGAATATAAAGAAAGACCTTGGCAGTTTTTGTTTTTGCTGGAAAAAACAAAAACCAGAACAGAATATCAACAGCGAACTAGTCTTAACGCTGATATTCCAAAAGTTTCAATTCTTTTAGAAACTTGGCTTCATCAAGCTAAAAAAGCAGAGCTTAACATTGCCAGTCAAATATTGGATTGGTTTATCAAACAAATTGATTTCCTTAAAAAAAATGTAAGTACGGTGCAAGATGAAGTATTTGATCGTTATCAAAACAGGCTTGATCAAGCTAAACAAAATATCAGTATTGATCATGAAAAAGAAAAAAATATCTGGGAGCCAATTCATCGTAAAGCATTACATCTCAAGCAAGAATTTTCAACTTTAAGGCTAACGACAGGGGGAGAATCAAACTACAATGAATGATCTATGCAAGCAAGTTTTGGAAATCTTGAAAGAAGAGGAAAAAGTATTATTTGATCTCAATCAAGGTTTCTTTTATAAAATCATCCTCACACTTTTTTGTGAAAATTTTGATTTTGAAAAGGATGAGGATTCGGATTTTTTAAAAGAAAAGTCTGAAAGAATCGAGATAGTTGAGGCGAAAATAAATAATCTATATGTTCATTTTGGTATTGAAAAAGACCAGTCAATTAACGAGGATTATAAAAAAGCACTAGAAATATATAAGAAAGCACTAGGAATAATTGAAGATGGTGATGAATCTTCATTAAATCGTGGTAGGATTCCTAAAATTTTTAGTAATGTATCTCAAGGAATTGCAGATATATTGCGTGACAATGCCCAAGGTATAGTACCAGGGGACGATTCTTCAACAAAAGAGGAAAAGATGGAATTAATTATTGTTGTCGCCTGTATTTTAGTAGTGGGAACTTATTTTTGTATCCGGTATATCGAATATATCGAAAAGAAAAAAGAGAGATCTAGATCTCTCTCCTCATTGACACATCAAGCTCCTCAAGAAGAGCGTCCATTGGGTGTTTATTTATGTCTGGTTGTTCCTGCTAATGAAACCATGGGATTATTTGATAAAGACTCTATCCAGGTTAGCGAGTTAAAAAAATTGATTGATGTGTCTTCATATTTTCTTTGTGACAAAATTGAGGTTATTAGAAAAAACGAGCCATTACTAAAAAAAATGCCTAAAATGCCTGAAGAACCTATCACTCAAGATAGTCACAGAGAGTTTTATGTCAAGGTTTTTATTAATGATGGAAAAGACATGATTGGTGCAAAAACTAGATACTCTCTAAAAGAAAATCTGAAAGATACCGCTCGATGTATTATTGAAGAAATTGCTTATCTTAAAAGTTTGTCCGGATTAGAAAGTTTTGTTCGCATTTAGGATTGAATATTATGGACTGGAAAACCGCTTCTGCTTACTATGAATCTCGCCTCACCGACATCTTGAATGTTGAGCGATATGCTATGAATTTAGCTGAACTGCCTCAAGCAGAGATTCCATCGCACTTGAAAGAAATACTTGAACAAGAAATCATTCCAGTTCGCCGCCAACTTGAAAGACTGAAAAAAAGAGAATTTCGGATCGCAGTAGTTGGACTCGAAAAAGCCGGAAAAAGTACCTTTTTAAATGCTTGGCTAGGCTGCGATCTACTCCCCGCTAAAATGGCACGATGTACCTTTACCACGACACAAATTTACTCAGTCGTTAATGATAATGAGCAACGCTTAGAAGTTCAGGCAAGAACAGAGGAACAGTTTAACCAATTGCAGGCAGAACTCCAAGCCGCTAATGCACAGGAAGACTTAAATACAATCCAACAAAATCAAGAAACACTCAACGAAGTGCGACGAAGCGGCCATTTAAATTTTGCGTTTACCCGTCTTGAGGATATTAAAAACAACCTGAATAAATATGTCGCTGATCAAAAATATGCTCACGCCGTTTTAGAAGCAAGACTCTACACCAATAAACTGGCCCAAGCCGAAGGAATTGTCTTTTACGATGTCCCAGGTTTAGACTCTGGTTTAGCTAAACACGTCGATGAAGCACAACAGATGCTCTCAGATTGTGATGCAGTTATCCTTGTTCAACGCTTTCCTAGTTTAAAAGAAAGAGAATTATCCATCATTAAATTCACAGAACAAGGTGACAAAAACGTTACGGTAGCCGATAAGTTATTTGTCTTCCTGAGCCGCATTGATTCCTTAGCTTCACCCGAAGCAGTTCAACAACACTGTAAAGATGCCGCTGAAGATTGGTCAAAACGAGCTAACCTACCCAAAGAGCGCATCGTTTCCGGTTCAGCCGGAGCTTATCTGATCCTCAATGGGTTTGCTGAACATCAAACCCAACTAGAAATTGGCGATTTTGATCTCATTAAATCTCAATTAACACGCCTAACCCAAATCGAAGATCCCCAAATATTGATCGAGCAAGGCACAGGCATTCCAACGATCAAAAATAAAATCTTTCAATACATCAATACTGAGCGCGTTGATGTTTTAACAAAAAGGTGTGAAGCCTTCATTTCCACTATTTTTGATACAACCAGCGAAATTTACGATACAACTCGCAAAAAATACCCTGAAAACCCTGAAGAAGCCAAACGCACAGAAGAAGATCGGCGGAGAGTTGCATTTTCAGAATGGTGGGATGCTAAATGGGAGAAAATCAAAGCAGAGCTTCAGCAGTTTTACGATACTTCCGTTGCAGCCAAAGGATCATCGTCTACTAAGCCTGCTAGTGTAGAAAAATTTCGAGAACGCTATGCTCAAGTGGTAGAGCAAGCCATTCAAAATCTTCACTCTGAAGCACTACAAAAGCGAGATGTTATCTTTGCCGCAAATTCTAATCCAGTCTTTGATCGCACTAATGCAAATTTCAGATGGCGAGAGAGCCTGTATATTGATGTCATCAAAACATTAGATTTAATTTCTCACCAACTTGCCACAGAGTTACAAGAACAAGCATTCTTAATTATTGACTATATGACTGATTTGCTCTGGGGTAGCCCTTTAGTAAAAGATCGGCTCATTTCAGATAAAAAAGTTTATTTTAGCCTTTTGGAGAATAGCCTCAGGGTACTCTTCTTGCGTTTTACTCGTCCTGTGGCAGAAGCCTTAATTCGTGGGCCATTGGGTAGTGATACACGACAAGAAATTGTTCAAAACTTAGGTGTCGATATTGAAATTGTTGATAACTACTACTCTGGAGATGAGCCAGCCTATGAAAGACTCAAAAATTATGCAAAGTATGGAGTAGATTTGCTTGTCAATCCCGATACTCGTAAAAGAGTTTTAGGCAATCAAAAAATCTCCGAGAATTTATCTGCAAAAGTACCTAAACAAGATGCAACTCCCCAGGAAATGGTTAGCTTTGAGGTTGAAAGTGATATTGATGCGTTTGCTGAGTATTTAAGAAAAGCCATTTTTGATGCGGCTGGTTTTGAATCCTACTGCATACAAGAATTTAAATCCTTGGTTGACCGCTTTCGTGATCAAAAGGGAACTTGGAGTGGTGCAGTTCAAAACGAATGGTATCGCAGCAACACAAAACTCTTAGCTGAACTACCAAGCAATTTACAACCACAAGAAACAAATTTAGAAGTGAGTGAACGGTTACGCCAGCTAGGCAGTGCATTACGGGATTTTAAAAATTGGAGTGAAAGTGCCATATCACGCTAGCAAAATTTATCCATACAAAAGCCTGAAACTGGGTTTCTTGCATCCTCCATTTTCCGGCTGTATTCTCCCTGAAACCCGGTTGCTCATGCCCAACCCAGAAACCGGGTTGCGTTGATTGGCTTGTTTGCGGCTGAGATTGTCTTAAAAATCCGGTTTCTTAAAAAAGAGAATCCCCCCTCAATTGAGGGGGGATCGTTGTCAGTGGAAGTGAGGGATTAAGCCACCGTTGCGTAGGGGTTGGTGAGTTGATCTAACTGCTTCACCAACAGGCTCAAGAACAAGCCCACATCGGTGACAACTCCCACGGATTCAATGGAGCCGCGATCGCTCAACTTCGTCACCACCGCCGGGTTAATATCCACACAAACCATCTTCACCCCCGCCGGAGTCATATTCCCCACACCGATGGAATGGAGCATCGTAGAAAGCATCAGGATCATATCTGCCCCTTCCAATAATTGAGCATATCCCGACTGTGCTTTCAGTAAATCCATTTCCGTATCGGGCAAGGGGCCATCATCGCGGATCGAACCGGCTAAACAGAACGGCACATCATGCTTCACGCATTCATACATGATGCCCCGTTGCAATTCCCCGGATTCGACAAATTTGGCGATGGAACCATGGCGGCGCACCGTGTTGATGATCTTGAGGTGGTGACGGTGGCCCCCATGGACGGGAACCCCCTGCTTCATATCCACCCCTAAGGATGTCCCCATCATTGCCTGCTCCATATCATGGACGGCGATCGCATTCCCACCGAGCAAAGCCTGTACATAGCCTTCGCGGATCAATCGCGCCAGGTGTTGGCTGCCGCCGGTATGGATCACCACCGGCCCCGCTGTGACGACAACCTTGCCCCCCTGATCGCGGATGTGGCGCAGTTCCCAGGCGATTTGCTCCACCACCAATTCCACCCGCCGCTCACTGGACACGCCGGAACCCATAAAGCTGAACTCTTCAGCGCGGGTTTGTTTGGTGCGTTCATCCACTTTGCGCACGGTGCGCAACCCTTGCGCCCCGACGACCACCTTTTCCTCTGTGGTCAAATCCCGCAGCAATTTGCAGCGAGCCACCGGCCCGGCGGGAGTATCGAGGACGGCGATCGCCCCATCCATGCGTTGACCCTGCACCCGCACCCATTGGCCATTAATTCGCACCTCTGTCGGGTAAATGGTGGTGACGTAAAAATCATCCGGCCCCACACCAGCCAACAAGACCGGCTCCAGCACAGCATCCCGCTCTTCCGTGGGGCGATCCACTGCCCCCATTTCGATCAAGTCGGTCATGATGTCTTCCATGACCTGATGATCCGGAGCCGATACCCGCACGTCTGCCATCGAGGTACTTTGCCGCTCTACCCCGAGGTTAAAGTTGAGGACTTTGAAGCTGCCGCCCCGCTCGACGACAAGATCTAAGGCACGGTTCAAAATCCCGGCATCGAGTAAATGGCCCTGCATTTGGATCGTGCGGGTTTGCACCGTCACCCGAGCATGAACATCGGCTAACACCGGCTCAGTGGTGCGTAGGGTTAAACATTTAGCCGCGCCCCCGGCTTTGAGAAATTCCGTTAACGGGGTTTCAATGACAGTAAAGCCCACATCTGCCAACCGCTGCTGTAGCCCGGCGCTGGCATTGTTCATAATCACAATTTCGTTAATATTGACGGCATTACAGGCAAAATTAACCGCATCCGCTTCGGCGATCGCAATCCGTTTTTCCGCCGGAACCCGCCGCTCAATCAAATGATTGGAATAGGCATCAAAGGCGGGGGGATAATAGAGAAGATAACCGCCTTTGAGGGGACAGAAACAGGTATCAAGGTGATAGAAACGGTTATCCACCAAGCGCAGGGATAGCACTTCGGTATCTAACCACTTGGCAATCATCGGGTGGGAATCCAATTCAGTGCGAAACCCATAGCCCGCCCAGAGCCAACGGCCTTCGCGGTCAAACAACGCATCACCGGCCCCCTCAAAGGGCAGATCCGAGGGCAATTCATAGACCGTATAGCCGTTCTGTTCAAACCAAGCTTTAAAATGGGGTTCTTCCCCCTGGCGCTCAGGGTGGAGGAAACGGCTGAGAACGACGTTTTGCCCCAACACCAGGCCCGCATTGGCGGTGAAGACCATATCGGGCCAACCTTGTTCCGGAGCCACCAGATCAACGATGGCATGATCTTTAATCACATGGTGGAGTTTATGCCATTGTTCAGCAGCGCGATCGCGGGAGGATTTGTGAATATTCCCCTCCATCCAGGGGTTAATCACATAGTCCACATCGTAGTGGTCAGGGGCGCACATCAAAAAGCGGATTGCATCAGTCATAATATTCAGAGCAAAGGGGTGGGTACACCCAGCAGTCACGGTAAAAGTTAAAATTTACAGTCCCACGGGCAAGCCTGTTGTAAGTTTCTTTACACAGAAATAACTCCAGCAAACCCAAAACCGGGATGCTGACGTTGAGCCTGCTGTCCAAAGAACAGGATCGTAGCAACAGGGCAACTTTCAATTATAGGTTTTTTTGGCCCTTCGTAGGGGTGCGATCGTCACGCCCTTCTAAACCCATGGCAAGTAGGGGCGAAAAATTTTTCGCCCCTACACCGATCAACACGAACAACTAGATACCTAATTAAAACAATATTGGTATGCGCTTGTGGGTGCTGAGTGATGGGGGCGGATGCGATCCGCCCCAACAGGATCGCTTAAGCTGTCACCAGTTCCGGTGCGTTGGCGGGACGCTTGCTGTTGCGTACCCCTTCAATCGCCTCCGCATAATCAGGAGCCTTAAACACCGCAGAACCAGCCACGATCGCATTTGCCCCGGCTTCCAACACCTGCCAAGTGTTATTAGGCTTCAAACCGCCATCCACTTCAATCCAAGGATCTAAACCCCGCTCATCGCACATTTGGCGCAGTTGGCGAATTTTGGGCAACACGCCTGGGATAAAGCTTTGGCCACCAAAACCAGGGTTAACACTCATGATCAACACCAGATCGCACACATCTAAAACATATTCAATCAGGGTTAAGGGGGTGGAGGGGTTCAACACCACACCGGATTTTTTCCCCAGTTCGCGGATTTGGCAGAGGGTGCGGTGGAGGTGGGGGGAAGCATTGTGTTCGGCATGGACGGAGATAATATCAGCCCCGGCTTTGGCAAAATCTGCCACATATTTCTCCGGCTCGACAATCATCAAATGCACATCTAAAGGCTTTTGGGTATGGGGGCGCACCGCTTCCACAATCAGGGGGCCAATGGTGATGTTCGGCACAAAGCGGCCATCCATTACATCCACATGAATCCAATCCGCGCCCGCCGCATCAACGGCACGAATTTCTTCCCCCAGCCGGCCAAAGTCCGCAGAAAGGATTGAGGGGGCGACGACGGTGTGCTTTTGGGTCATGGTGTGGCTCTCCGGAAACTATGGAATTCTTTGGTATCTAGATTAACAAAATTTAACGATTTTTCATAATTATTTCTGATTGCGCCCTCTCTCTAAATACCGCTGAAGAGGAAAGAGAAAAGAGTAGAGAGTGAAGTGATCCGTAACCTTTCCCCCTCACTCCTCACTTCTCCCCCCTCACTCCTAATGAGCTAAATCCAAAATCCGATGGGCCATGGCTAATTTACTCCCCATCGGTAGGGGAATTTGTTGATCCGGGGTTAACCATAGCCCTTGGTTGGTATCACTACCAAACCCCGCACCGGGTTGATCAATGGGGTTGGCAACGATCGCCCCTAATCCCTTTCGCTCCAATTTCCCCAAGGCCGGCGGGATAATCTCCCCGGTTTGGGCGGCAAAGCCGATTAGTTTTTGGTGGGGTTGTTTCCGCTGGCTCAAGGTGGCGATTAAATCGGGGACTGGTTCTAGGGGGAGAGATTGGGGCAATTCTGCCTTAGCTAATTTGTGGGGGGCTGTGGTGGCGGGGCGCACATCGGCAACGGCGGCGGCCATTAACAACCAATCGGCGGCGGGAAAGTGGCGATCGAGTTCTGTTGCTAATTCCTGGGCGGTGGTGATGGGGATCAGCGTTAGCTTTTCGGTTTGAGGGAAAGCCGGGGTAAAGGTGAGGGGGCCGTGGATCAGCGTCACCTTTGCACCTCTGGCTAAACCGGCTTGGGCCAAGGCAATGCCCATTTTTCCCGTCGAAGGATTGCCGATAAATCGCACCGGATCGAGGAATTCCCGCGTACTCCCGGCGGTAATCAATAAATGTTTCCCCACCAGATCCCGCTTGCCCCCCGTGATTGCTAAGGATTCAAGGGCAACTTGAAGGGCCTCCGGTTCCGCCATTCGCCCAGGGCCGAGGCGATCGCAAGCTAACAACCCCACCCCCGTAGCCAACCCATGGTAACGGGGATCAGTTTGCACCTGTTGCCAATTCCGTTGCACGCTTTGCTGTTCCCACATTTCCGTATTCATGGCGGGAGCGAGGAGAACAGGGCAACGGGAAGCGAGGATCGTATTCGTGAGCAAATTATCTGCTAACCCATGGGCCAACTTTGCCAACGTATGGGCCGTTAACGGCGCAATCAAAATCAGATCCGCCCATTCCCCCAATTCAATATGCAAGGGTCGCCCCTGATCCCCCTGCCAAAAATCCCCATCGGTATAGGCGCGGTGGCGGCTGAGGGTAGCCACCGTTAAGGGGGTAATGAATTCCTGGGCCGCGTCGGTGAGGAGGACGCGCACGGCAACCCCTGCCTTACCCAAACTGGAAATGAGGCTACAAACTTTATAGGCGGCGATACCGCCGCCTATTGCAATCAGGATATGGCTATCCGCCAATGCCACCATGGTGATTAACCTTCGTCGAACGCTTCAATATCGAGGAGATAGAGATAGGGTTCCACGAGATCGGCATTGTGGAAGGCGATCGCCCGCAAAAAATGCCAGTCCTTCAAAGCCGCGAAGGGAGTCGGATAATCATCCTGCTCCAAACGCAAGGCCAAGGCGGCCACATCTTCCGCTGTCACTTCGGACAGATCATCGGTCATCGAGACAGTTGCAGTCGTCATAACGATACCTCCCTAGAGGGAATTCCTCTAGCTAACCCCATCCCCATCTTAGGCAGGGTCAATCAGAAAAGTCAAAGCGACTGTTAAGCTGGCTTAATCTTCTCCCCCTAGAATTTGCGGTACACGGAAGAAATCTCCCTCTGGAGCAGGGGCTTCTTGGAGCATGGCCTCACGATCTACGGTGGGTTGCAATTCATCGGCCCGTAGGACGTTGCTCAATTCAATAGCGCGGGTGGTGGGGGCTACGCCTTCGGTATCGAGGCCGCTGAGTTGCTCGAAGTAGTCGAGGATACTGCCCAGTTGGGTGGTGAAGGCGATTTCTTCCTCTGGGGTGAGGTTGAGGCGGGCCAGGTGGGCGACTTTTTGAACTTCGGCGCGATCGAGGTGGGACATAGTTGGGTTAGGAACTCACATTCCGCAGGTTAAGACTAAATTATGCTAGTGAACGGTGCGTCAGACACAATTCAACCATCAACATCATCATTGATTCGGTCTGACGCACCCTACGATTCAATTGTAGGGTGCGTCAGATTGATAACCTAGGACGCAAAAGCGTAGCTTAACGGCTGACGCACCAATTATGCTGGTGAACGGTGCGTCAGACACAATTCAACCATCAACATCATCATTAGATTCGGTCTGACGCACCCTACGATTCAATTGTAGGGTGCGTCAGATTGATAACCTAGGACGCAAAAGCGTAGCTTAACGGCTGACGCACCATTGATTGAGCTTCCCCCTCTCCCCTTTTGGGAGAGGGGGACTGAGGGGGTGAGGGCTGGCTATCCAGGTTTAGAAAAAGACATCCATTTCGGAGCGGCCGGTGGTTTTGAGCCAGTTTTGGGCTTCGATGTAGTTGTTGGGGGCGATGCGGATCGCTTGTTTCCAATATTCAGCGGCGCGATCGTAGAGGGCTTCCGCTTCGTCACCATTGCCCGCTTCCCGGGCCTGCTCCCCTTGGTAGTGGTAGATCACCGCCACGTTATTTAAAGCCTGGGGCATTTGGGCATTGAGGCCGATCGCCTCGTGGTAATACTTCAAAGCCTCTTCATGTTCGCCGTTGCTGGTGTGGATCAGGGCGATGTTATAGAGGATATAGCTGCGATCGCCTGCTTCATCCTCCAATTTCAAAGCCTCATGGTAATTTTCCAAGGCTTCGGCATATTCGCCATCGGCTTGGGCTGACATCCCATCGCGATAGTAGGCAAAGGCTTCTTTCGATTTCTGATTGGTGGGCAGGATCTTGAGGATCAGATCCGCCATAACGGTAAAGCTTTTATCAATAAAATTATCGTTGCGTTGGGTGCGTGGCATAGGGTTGGTTTAATAATCGGAGGATGAGAATTTGCTTTTTTCGTCTCCCCATTGTACCGATCCCCCGGTCGCTCTGGCCAAGATAGGGAATTTTCGATGGGTGAATGGGGAAATTTCTGATGGGTGTGGGGGCGAAAAATAATGGGCGTGGGGCGAAAAATTTTTCGCCCCTACGGCCATAGAACACTTCCTACTTCCCACTCCCCACTCCCTACTGCATCCGATCAATGGTTCGATACTGAATCGCCTCTGCTAAATGCTGGCCTTGAATCCGGGCCGCTCCCGCTAGATCGGCAATGGTGCGGGATACTTTGAGGATGCGATCCATGGCCCGGGCTGATAACCCTAACTTGCGGATCGCACTTTCTAATAAATTGCGGCTCGTATCATCTAGGGCGCAATGTTCGCGGATGTGGCGACTTTGCATTTCGGCATTGCCCTGGATTTGGGGTTCACGGTAAAAGCGATCGCCCGCAATTTGTCGCGCCCGAAAAACGCGATCGCGAATGGCCGCCGAAGGCTCCCCCTGTACTTGGGCCATCATCTCCTCCGGTTTGAGCCGATTCACCGCTACTTGCAGATCAATGCGATCCATCAATGGCCCCGACAGTTTTGCCCAATACCGTTCCCGCTGCATCGGGGAACAGGTACAAGCTTGGAGGCGATCGCCATAATATCCACAGGGGCAAGGGTTCGTACTGGCCACCAGGGTAAATTGCGCGGGGAACTCCACCGATTGCCGGGTGCGGGAAATTGTCACCTGGCCATCTTCGAGGGGTTGACGCAAAAATTCCAAAACATTGCGCTTAAATTCCGTCAATTCATCGAGAAACAAGATCCCCCGATGGGCCAGGGAAATTTCCCCCGGTCGGGGAATGCTGCCACCCCCCACCAAGGAAGGGCCAGAGGCGGAATGGTGGGGACTGCGAAAGGGGCGATCGCGGATCAGCGTCCCCCGTTCCTTGAGCAACCCCGCCACGGAATGAATCCGGGAAACTTCCAAAGCTTCCGGGAAACTTAAAGGGGGCAAAATCCCCGGCAACCGGCGGGCTAACATCGTTTTCCCACTCCCTGGCGGCCCGACAAAAATCAAGTTATGCCCCCCAGCAGCGGCAATTTCCAAAGCTCGGCGGGCATGGCTTTGGCCCTTCACTTCCTTTAAATCAGGAACCCCGATCCAGGATTCCCCTTCGAGAATGTCGCGATTAAAGGCGATGGGTTGATGGGTTTGGGGGCGATCGAGGAAATCGGCAATTTCCCGTAAATGGGTGAAGCCGTAAACCTCAATCCCCTCCACCACCGCCGCCTCCTGGGCATTATCGAGGGGCAACACCAACCCCCGCATCCCCAATTCCTTCGCCGCCGCCGCAATGGGCAACACCCCCGCCACCGCCCGCAAACCGCCATCAAGGGATAATTCACCAATAAAAATAAAATCTCCTAACAGTTGGGGGTTGGCCTGTTCGGAGGCGGCCAGAATCCCGATACTGATGGGCAGATCAAAACTGGGGCCTTCTTTGCGCAGATCTGCCGGGGTGAGGTTGATCAGGATTTTGCGCATCGGGAACGCAAAGCCGGAGTTTTTTAAGGCCGCATTGACCCGTTCGCGGGATTCCTGCACAGCGGTATCGGGCAACCCCACCAAAACGGTTTTGGGCAGCCCTCCAGAAACATCAACTTCAACCCCCACCTGCACTGCATCAATGCCGACAACGGTTGCACTCCAGACTCTGGCTAGCATGGTTTTTTTGTGGGATGGTCGCTAACGAGAGCAATTTTAGTCGATTTCCATGTTCGTAGGGGCGAAAAATTTTTCGCCCCTACGTTTCGCCCCTACGTTTCGCCCCTACGGCAGCGTCAAATAGGCAGCATCAAAAAAATCAGAGTGATAAATGGGGGCGGTGGGACTTGAACCCACACGAGGGATTAATCTCAACGGATTTTAAGTCCGCAGCGTCTACCATTCCGCCACGCCCCCTTGATTCACAGATTTTTAGTGTAGCAGCAAATGGTGGCGATCGCCTCGTGCAAGGGGCCAAGAAAATTTAATCAGCGGCCAGTTAGCCAGAATGGTAGGGGATTGTTTATGATGGGTTTAGAATTCACTGCGGCGTTGGTGACTGCCAATATAGTTTTTTTGATCTATGCTTGAGTTACGTGGGAGTTATAATCGCTGGCGTGGCAGTAGACCGAGCATTGCACTCGGAAACTTAAAACGCGAAGCCCCAATTCCCCCCTGGGTTTCCCAGGTCAAAAGCTGAGGTAAGACGGCGCAGCGGTGAATCTTTGAAAAAGTCCTCCAATGGGGGACTTTTTCCCATGGCATTAAAAGGGCAGAAGGGCGAAAAATTTTTCGCCCCTACTTCCCAGGGCGAAAGATTTTTCGCCCCTACTTCCTACTCCCCACTCCCCACTCCCCACTCCCCACTTCCTACTCCCTACTTCCCACCCATGACCCCCCCTGAAGCCCCATTCCTCACCCCCGCAGAATCTGCCCAAGTTGATGCCGCGCTCCTCTCTAGCCCGGAAAAATTCCTCACCCGTTTAACCATTTCCTCCCTGCGCTTACTTGCCCAAATTGCCAATGATGAAGGGGTGGCGATCGCTGACCTCACCCCAGACCAGATCATTGCCTGGTTTGAACGGGATAGCAAAAACCGCCGCGAACAAGGGATTGACGCGGCGGTATTGAAATGGTGATTTTACCTTGAGTTAGAACCGGAAGCGAGTCCGGATCGTTGCGGCAAAAATATCCTTGTTGACTTTGGTATGGCCGGGGTCAGGGAGCCAAATCACCCCAGGGGTGATCTCAATGCGATCGCTCACTGCAAAGCGATAGAACCCCTCAATGTGATAGCCCACATTCGGATCAACCGTCGCCAAGGGGGAACTGGTGAGGCGCGGCTGTTGCCCCACGACGAACCCTAAAAGGTTGCCTTCCCCGCCGATATCCTCTACCCCTAAAACCAGAGCATAGTTCCAAATATCGGTGCGGTCTAAGTTGGCAACCTTGCCATCGGTCAAACCGCCCCAGCCCCCCACAAACAGGTTTTCACGGGGTCGGAACAACACCTCTGCACCGAAGTTATTCGCCGTCACCGCACCAGTAATCAGGTTACTGGCAATGCTGCCGGTGTTGTGGCCGAGGCCGCCCGTGAGGTTGTAGCTGTTGATGTATTGAATAGCAACACCGAGATTATCCGTCGTGTACTTCACCTGACCGCCCAAGGCATAGGAGCCATTGAATAGACCCCCTAGTGAGGGATTTTGACCTTCTCCGGCGGTATAGCCTACGGCTAGCTCCACCTCATCGGTGACTTTGTAGCTTGCGCCAAAGCCTTGGCGTTGGCCGCCCACCCGCAGAATCGGGTTGTATTGACCAAACCGGGAGATTGAACCGCCGCCGCTGGAGTTTAAGGGGTTGAGGGGCATTAATAACTCATCCATCCCCGCACCATGGGCGAAGATTTGAGCCATGCCCTTATCCTCATCTCCAAAGGGAAAGCGATAGGCCAGGTCATCAATTTCGATGTCGTTGTTGAGGTTGTTGGTATTGCCGGTAAAACTGTAGCGGGCTTCATTGGTGATGCTATTAATGCCGGGCCAATTGGTGACGTTACCGGCTTGGAGACGAGTGCGGAGGCGATCGCGCCCCGTAAACGACGTATCTAAATTCAACCGCACCCGGTCTTGAAACACCACATCATTTTCAATGGGCGTAGCCCCAGTGGTGCGGGTATAGGATTGCGGGAGCAGCGCATTGATGGCAAAGATTACTTCGCCATCGAGTTTAGTGGTGGTGGAGAATTGATGCTCTTCGAGGAAGGCAACCCGACCATCCATGGCATCGACGCGAGTCCCGATCGTGGCTAATTCCCCTTCAAATTCCTGAACAAGCCGCTGAAGAATTTCCAAGTCTGCCCGACTGGCGAGGCTAGCGGTGGTTTCAGCAATGATCCGCTCGATCTGTTGAACGCAGGCATTTAAGCCAGCGGCAAATTCATAACGGGTTAGATCCCGATTACCTCGGAATGTGCCGTCGGGATAGCCTCGGATACAGTCGTAGCGACGGACTAAATCATCAAGGGCAGTATAGGCCCAATCCGTGGGGACAACATCCCGAAATTGGGAGGCACTGCTCACCCCTTGGCCTAAGTTGGGGTTACTTTCGTTGGTGTATTGGTTAATTTGATCTAAGAGTTCATGAACATTGGTCTGGGCGATCGCCCCCGTTTCTAACTCCTCTAAATCACGGCTCAAGGTTTCAGCCATCGGTAAGGCTGCCCCTCTGGGCTCTTCAAATTCAGCCGCAAACTCATCAAGGGCCATGGAATTAACCATCACTTGCGGCGTTGATGTTGCGGCTACCGGCAAGAGCGGCTGCGCTGCGGGTGCTGTGTTGGGGAGGGGATCGCCCGCAATCTCAGGGGTGAGATCGGCGGCGGTGGGCGATCGCCCCTCACTCCCTTCTGCCAAGGGAATCAGCGCCGGTTCTGTCAAAGGATCGCCATCGATCTCAGCCGGTGCAACCTCTTGAGCCGGTGCGAGGATAGGGCTTGCCCCTGCGGTGGTGGTGGTAATCTCCAGAGGCGCAGTCGCTTCGGGTAAAACGACCGGCTCCGTCACCGTCAAAGGATCACCGGCCACGGTGGGCATCGCCATCGGCTCCAAGGGTGCCGGGGCTGCGGTAATCATCTCCGGTTCTGCCGTTGCGATTTCCTCTAGCTCGGCGATCGCCGCCGGTTCAGCCGCTACTTCAGGGATGGCGACGGGTTCAGCCGCTACTTCAGGGATAGTGACGGGTGCGGCAATGGCCACCGGCTCCGGTATCACCACAGGTTCCGGCGCTCGTACCGGCTCAAAGGCGACGGGTTCCGGGATGGCAACAGGTTCCGGCGGTTCCCGTAGATCTAATTCTGGGTTGGGTTCCGGAGGAGCGGGGGGCTGCCAGTTTGTCGTTTCAATCGTTGCGGTCTCGGTGGCTTCCAACTGATCCACCGCAGCCAGCGGAGTCGCCGATACCCCCTGAGGGGTGATGAATGAGGCCGCTAGCACAAACGGAGCCGTTTGGAGAAGATGACCTGCTAATTTTGACATGGGCTCACACCAATTTGAGGACGGAAGATTTGAAGCAAAATCCCTTGCTCGGTTCACGATCGCGCCGTTGCACCGGAGGCAAGACTGAAGTTAGGTTAACATAACCCTAAAGCTTGATCTCTCAAGATTACCCTAGCCGTTCTGTCGCTTCTTGATCACCACCATGGGACGCAAAGCCAAACTCAAAAAACAACGCCAGGAGATCCCTGAGCCTGCCGCTGACAATCCTGCCCAATTTGTGCGGCAATTTGAACATCGGGGCTATCGGTTCGAGGAGATTGAGCGATCGCCCCACCTCCCCAACTCAGAACGTCCCCCCGAGGTTTAATCTTCTGACTCACCATCCCCCACCTTAGGAACAATATCGGGGCGCTCCCGGCCTTCCCAACCGGCGGGCCGCTTTGAGTTATACCAAGCGATGGAACCGATGGTGACAGCGGCAATAAAACCAACCACATAAACGGCGGTGAAGGCTACAGGCAACGCCCCCAACACCACCGTCATCCCGAAACTAGAGTGAATCATGTGCATTTGCAAAAAAACTTAAAGCCATCTTAACAAAACGTGATGGATTCCGTCCCATTGCCCATTGCCCGTTCCCCATTCCCCCTAAGGCATTGCCCCCGGTAAATACTTCTGCACCACCGCCCAACCGCTCAGGGATACGGCAATGAAGCCCAGCAGTAGGAGGCTATTGATCGTGATGTGGAGCGATCGCCCCTGGGGTAAGCGGTAAAGATTTAACCCCGTGGCTGCTGAAGCCAGCACCAACACCACCACGCCCAAACCTGCCCCTAAATGCCAGGAATGGCCCAATGTCCCGTAGTAGCCCAAGGTTCCCACAATCCCCACGGTGAGCAGGAGCAACACCAAACCGACTAGGGTAAACCCCAAGGTTAAATGCAGGGGGCGTAACCAGGGAGGGCGCGATGGTCTCTGACCGGGCTTTGCCCATCGCCCCTCACCGCGCCCCCGCCACAGTCCCCAACCCGTCAACCCCAAAACCCCATAGGCCGTCAGAGATAACCCCATCGACCAAGCCGCAATTCGCCACAACCACAAAAACGAGGGTAGATCCATTTGTTCGCCTGGATGCTTTTGTTCTCAGCTTAAAGGATGAATGTCCCTAAGCAGAAGACTGACCCCCCTAGGGAGATCAGTCCACCGCAAACAGATTTTATTATGGCCGTCTGTAATCGTTAAACCGCTGAACCGCTAAACCGCGATCGGTTCACCATTACTCTGGCTAATTTTATGAGGAGCCGTTGCCTCTGGCTTGGGGGATGCTGTTGATTCCGATTCGGTTTCTTCCTCAACTTGCAACGTTTGACAGGAAATCGTATCGGAAAGAATGGCACTGGCCATCATCCCCGTATGGATTTCTAGCAAAGCATCGGGAACCGCTTCAAAAACAAGCCGCTGACCTGGAAAAACAACCCGTTCAAAATACCAGTTGGCAATGTTGGTAATGCGAGCGATTTGAATTTGGCTAGTGGCATTGACATAGCAACACAGCATCGGAATGTCTGAGTTACCGGGAATAGGATCAAAAACTTGAGCCATAAGATTAAGGCCCTCTACTATAGAGATTTACTATGGATTACACAACAAACTTAACACTCTCACGAATCAAGTTGTTGTAAAGGGGACTACCAATATTGAAATTGGCAACGGGCAGCGCTGGGGAAGGGGCGATCGCCCCTTCCACAATCGCAGAGTTTGGCCATGGGTCTTACGGATTGATATCGCTAAATCAATTCATGCACACGCTGCCACTCATCCGCCGCAACGGGGAAATTTGTGCCAATGGGGGGTTTACAGATGATCCAGAGTTTTCGCAACACGGGATCATCGTGAATATCTTGATAGAGTAGGGGCCGGTCAATGAGCCGATGGGTGAGCTTCACCATTGCCTGAGGTTTAGAGGTCATCTGGCTCTGCTCAATAAAATAATTCAGATCCGGAACAGTCTTCAACACTTGCGGCGCTTGGCTGATTTCACCCAGGGCATAGATGCCGCGATCGCTCCCCGCAACCCAAATCAAAACCCCATCCCCAACGCTGATCTGTTTACCGTAGCGGTTCACCAACCACGGAATCTGATCCAGTTCACGAATCGCGTCGATGAGTCGGTAGTATTTAGGATTGCCTTGAAAAAGCCAGTAAGCCATCGGTCATCTAACCCAACAAAACTGCATAACTTCTATTCTGATCATCACTACTGTTGATCATATAATATTTCATCCCCCTTGCAAGGGCGATCGCCTCAACGAATTCTTTCTTGGCTTGCACAAGAGGATCATCAATTCTAATACAGCATTAGGATTACAGCCTTTTTACCAATCACCAAAAACAATCTCATGAAAAAAGATGTTTCCCCTTCTAGTTGACTATTGGATAGCCCTTATTCGGCTCAAACTGGTAATCCTCAACAACGAAAGGATAAAAATATTGGTCATTGGAAAACGCATTCTTGAACTTAAAGCCATAGCTACCTTAAATGCCCATGTTTTTGCATTTGTATCGGGCAATTTAAGCTCTGCTGAGACTGCCAAAATACTCACCGATGTTGATCAGTTTCAGCCAACATTCCCGGTGTTTTTCTGGCGCGATAAGCTGATATGGGTTTCAATTGCCGGGCCGATCCCCTTACCATAAGGGCTTCAGATGTCAAAATGTGCAGTTTAGATGGTCATCAACTTATTCAGAAGAAGAGTAGTGCAAGAAATCACCCAAGTTGCTTTAGCTTATCTCCGCACCACCATGTCGTGATCTTCTTGGGCGGATTCGCACAATCTTAACCGTTTCCTCCTCATCATCAACCGCTAGTGCTTGGCCCTTACGCTCAATTTGCCGAAGATATTGCTTTAATTCACTTGCCATATAGTTATGACTAAGACGATTGAGAGCATCAACATCATCAGTCGTTGTAACTTTATGGGCTAGAACTAAATCACATTGAGAGAGTAATTCCTTATCAATTGCTGCAGGTTGTTGCGTAGCGGCAATTAATGATAAACCCGGCTGACGGCCTTCTTTAACCCACTGAATCAATGATTCTTTTGATAAAGATGTACGTCCAGAAGGAACAAACTCTTGTGCTTCATCAATAGCAAGCCAAACTTTTGGAACATCAGTCTTTAATCCTAACTCCTCTTGTAAACGAGCCTGACTACGCTTGCGAAATAAGTCCTGAGTAAGCACAAGAACTACTAAATTTCGTAAACCCAATCGAGACGAACCTAAAACTCCAACATCAATAACATTGATCGCATTAACATCAAATATTTCAGTAATCTCTTGATAATGATTTGAAAAAATATCCCATTCATCTAATGCCACCTCAAGTCTAGCCAAAAGCGCTTGTGTCGTTGTCTCTTTAACGCGACTAGATTTTTTGATATTTTCCATAATATCTTCAAGAGTAAACTCAAGATAATTTTGATGTCGAAGTTGACTGACACTACGATACAAAGCAAGACCCATTGGCTCGGTCAAGGAAAGATTAAATAAGCCTAGCCAAGTTTCCGGACTTAGATCACCTGGATTAATTCGTAATGATTCTACTTGAACATTTTGATTTTTTAACGCATTGATCACTTCTTCACCATATCGTTTAATCGGATTGCCAGGTATAAGCAAACGGACAGGAAGACCGCGAGGACTTAGATTCCAATCATACAAATCCTCTAATTGGTCATCATTAGGTCTGGACATTGTATAAAAGTTTCTCAAAGGGTCAATAACAATCACTAAGGAATTTTTTTGTTGACATAACTCTTCTAGAAAAACTCCCATAGTATAAGATTTCCCACTACCTCGTTTACCGCAAATCAAAATTGCTCTCGAACGGTTGCTTTCGATGTAAATTGGCTGCTCTGAATTGAAGTCTTGTCCTAGAAAGATCATAGTAGTTTAATCATGATTAGAAAATTTCATACTTTAGCAATGGAACAATACTTTCTTCAAAAGAAATTCCTCCATGTACTCCCCATTCGTTGCTTTTAAGATTCCTTACAATGTAAGGATATTTTAAAGCCCCCATCAAAACACGACTTAAAGGTTCTGACGCGAAAGAAATTTCCGAGAACATCTGAACTTTTGGGCTTGCACGATGAAAGTTAATATATCGTGGATGGTAATTTTTATTGCCAATATTAATATATTCAAAATCAGTATTGTTTTGCCACAAAATGCCATGATCAGAAGTCAAGAAGATTTGCGCAGATTGTTTTTTTTCAATAACCAAGTTGATTAGATTTTCAAAATCTTTGCGCAATTCATGAACATAATTTTCTGGACTCGGACGATCACGATGTCGATGACAAATTTCATCTAAGCCTTGACGAACAATTTGAATATATGTTTTTTCCAAATTTAAATTTTGAATCTGCCCTAAAACATTATCAAAACTTTTGATTTTTTCAACTCGACTTCCAAAACCACTAAATAAAATATCTGTCAGTGGATTAGTCCGATCCCAGTAAGAAAATCCATAAGCATTATTAATTGGCAAACGCTCAACCAGCGGTGGGTTGCCAAGAATTCGAGTCATTCCAAGGTCAGTTTTTGAAATACCATCAACGATAATCGGCTGAGCTTGATTAACCATGTCAGATTTCCAATTTCCAATAAAGTCGTGCCACGACAATCCATCAACAAGCACCAAAATACAGCAGTCAAAACCAATAAAATTTTCAAAAATGTAGTCTGAAATATTAGACTGTTTGACTAAAACTGAGCAAATCCAATCCCATTGTTCAGATAAAACATTATTTAATTCAGGTGTTAATGGATTATGATTAACTTTAACAGCTAAAAAACGAGATTCAAGTTCTGGCTGCCAATCTAAAGTCAGATAATAAGGATGTTGCTTATCTAAAACAAGTTGACTATCATCAAGAATTTCAAGTATTCTTTTTGATGATGAAAAAATGAATGGGTTTGGACGGGGCAAAAATGCTAAAGACAAAGGGTTCATTTTTGCCATAATTGGAACAAGTCCAAGATATTTATTTAGTTCTCTAATATCAATATCCATAACTCATGGTAATTTTCAGAAATGAAATTAAGAACGAATATCAATTTTGATTTCGATGTAGCCCTTTGAATACAGTTGATTCAAAAACATCCAAACACTTGATGCATCATCACAGTTTTGAATTACCTCACTGATACTAGTACCATTTGTGAGTTTGCTCAAAAAATCTTGTTCACCATCAGTCAATTCTTCTTTCCTATTTTCAAGTTTTCGATATTCAGATCGAGTTTCAATTAATCGATCTTTAAGAGACTGAAGCTCTTTAACAACAAATTCTAGATTTTGATCAGACTCTAAAGCTTGTCTCCGATTATGATTAAGTTGTGCTTTTATTTCTGCAAGTTTTTCTAGTAGATGTCCTACATTTTTTGATTTTTTCTGACTCAAAAATGTTAAATCAGTCTGCAGAGTATCCAACACTTTTTCTTGGTTATCACACCAATCGTTGATCTTACGATAAACCACTATTTGTAAATTTTCATAAGATCCTTTCTCATCATCTGGATCGAATTTACAGTGTGTCCTTAAATGACGATCACTAGATAAGATTAAATCTAATACAGATTCATAACTAGAAAGTTTCTGATCAAATTGATGACGTTTCTGATATTTTTCTTGCTCAACTTTTTCCTCTAATTGTTTGAGAGGAATTGATAGTCTTTCGTAGTTACTGAAACCATTTTGACCATATTGCGAAAAATAAGTAGCCGTCTCATCCAGAAAATTATCATAAGCTTCACGTTTAGCAGAATCACCAGTAATACTATCTTTGACTTTGCTCGCTTTAGCCACGATCAATTTCCAATACTCTAAACCTTGAATTAAAGGATGTAAATCGTCTTTAGCTTTCTTGAATTGGCTTCGTTTTTCTTTGATCAAACAAATTTGATGATGCAAAACATATACATCAGTTACACTGAGATTTATTTCATTAATTGCATTAGTACAGTTCCGCTCTAGTTCATTGACTTTACGCATTAATCCTTTACGATGGTCATTGAGAAAAACCTCTAAACCACTAGAGCCTTCAATAGTTTCACGAACTTTAGTTCCTTGTAATTCTTTAGGTAAAGATTCAATTTGTGACCGAAGGTTACTCATTTCATCCTTTAAGCTAGATAGTTTTGCATTTTCAAAACCAGTTAACTTTGCTTTAGCTTCACTAATATATCGATTAACTCGATCTAAGAGTTCGTCTTTTGCATCATCACACAATTCTGTTTGGAGCTTTTCTAAATCAAAAATAATTTCCGATAAAGTTCTATCATCAAATTCATTAGATAATCGATGCGCATTATCCAGTACCACAATTAATTGATCTTTAATTTTTTCATAGTCTAACTGATTAACAGCTTCGTAAATAATTCCTCTTTCTTTATCATGTTCGATGTAAGAACGCAACTTTAACCATTCAATTGCTGTATCAAACTCTTCAGGTAAGTAACCCAGCATTTCAGCTTTTTTCCACAAGCTTTGATAACTTATAGACTTAACTTCTTGCTGAGCATAGTTATTAGTTAGTTCTCCATTCTGATCAAGCTCTTCTTTGATTTTTTGTTCTAAAGTGTGCTCAAGAAAATTCAAAACAAAATACTTACCTTTAGCATTTTGAGATGTCTTTTCTTCAAAATCTAACAAACGGTAGCTTTTTATTGTCGATAAAACGCCAACCAAGCCAGATGCTGATACGTTAAAGAGTTTTTCTGCTTCATCTTGCGCAATTCGGCAGGTGCTTCGGCCTCGTCGTTCAGAAAGTGATAGGCTATTTAAAGCACTCTTATATTTAACTAAGACTGTGTTAATGTGGTTTACAAAAGATTGATAGTCACAAAATTTTATCTTTAATTGCTCAAAAAAGATAGATTCTATCAACTTGATCTCTGCACCTTCAATATTAGCTAAACCTTCAACTTTCCAGTCCACTTCTGAAATTGCTGGAAATAAAAGTTGGAGTGCGTATTGATGACATTCTCGGCGATGTTGCATTAATTGATCGCGATCTGCTTGGCTGGCATCTGGATGCTGAGTTAGCCAGTCATTAATAAATTCAGAGAGATTAAGTAATGTACATGCTGAACATTGTTCAGGTGCAATAACTTTCTTTAGCAGTCCAAAAGCTTTAGGGTAGTCTGTTGCAAAACTTCGTCCTAGTTGCAAATGAAAATCCGTTTGACCTGTTCCTGCGATACTATTAATTGATTGCTGATCACAGTTATTAGCATAATTTAGATAAAATCGCCACTCAAGATGAACTGGCTCGTTTACATGAAGCTGCATTAATTTTGAATCATTAAATCCAACAGCAATTAATAGCTTTCGGTATGGAAATTCATTATGATATCGCTCTGGGCCACCTGTTAAGATAGTATAAAAAATTCCATTTTTATCCTCTTTCCATTTGTTTGTCCAAGTCCAATTAGAACGTTGCCCTCGTACCGAAGACGGAAAAATCAATTTTAAAATCTCTGCTTGAAAAACAGATTTAGCAACTGCCTGCTTTCTGATTGTTTCCCACGAATAAAACCATCGCTGGCGAAATCGATTCAAGATTTCATCCAAAATTGTTAATGAATTTGATGTTTCTAGTAATGGAAGAAGAGCATAGCGATCTTGCGAATTCTCGGTAATAAAACGACCGTAAAGATTTCCATCGTGAGCAAGCTCCTTCAAGCTTTCTAAAAGATCAAAGTCACGAGCAACTTGAGATGATACTCCCCCTGGAAAAATAGCCAACAATCTAGCGACTTTCTCCCCTTGGGAATGATTTTGAACAATCGGCTGTTCCATTAACTTCTTATAAGCTTCACGAATCCGATGCTGTTCATTTCCGTATAATTCTATAATACCATTTAAGAAATCTTGACTGAGTTGCAAAGGACTATAAGGTTGCTTTTGATCATGAACAAAATGAATTAATCTCTTAAAAATATGAACAACAGCTCTTGGCCCATTACTTAGATCTTTTCGTTCACACAGTTGACCCAAACTTTCCAATACACTTGGATGCAAAATTTCATTTTGATCAAAATCACTATCAAGAAAGTTTTCTGATAAAAACTCCCAAAGTTCATGAGGGAATTTAGCATCGTACACTTCAGAAAGTCGTAAATAGACCTGCTGCTCTTTCATTCTATGAATAATATCTGCAGACTGTTCTTCAATAGCTGACTCAGTAGGATCTGTGGGCATACTGAGAATCAAAGCAACTGATGTATCAACCAGTCCGCGCATTCCTTTAATGAGATCACTGAGGATTTGAATTCTTTCACTTGATCCCTCTTGGGAACGCAAAAATTCCTGACTTTCATCAGCAAAGATAACAACGCCTAAGAAGCCAACTTCGCGAACAACCTTAACAACCTCACACCAAAATCCTAATACTGTTTCAGAATTCACCGCATTGATGTGTAGCTCTTTCTCATTTTCAACAAGTTGAATTGACTTAGATTCAGAAATTCCATATTGATCTGAAATTTCCTTTGCTTTAGCTACCTTTGATTTTGTACTATAACGGTTATAAATTTCTTCAATGTCAATCAAGCGTTCTGGATTTAATCGACCGATTATATAACGAACCCATCCATATGTTGCTTGAATCAAACCATTCAAATCTTTGAATTTAAAAGGAGGAACTGCAATGATTTTGTGGGTTTGATAGCATTGATGCCACAAATAAACTAATGTGGCAGTTTTACCATACCCGTAATTAGCACTTAAATAGCCGTTTACAACCTTTCCAGCCTTCATCAAGTCAATTAATCGTTTCTTGATTGTTACAACTTGATCCCTTGGATTATAAGTACGAGCGTAAATCTCATATCGCCTTTCAACCTTTTCCGGATCATTTACAATTTGATCGGGCGTGACTGTATCTACGATTGGGTTAGTGGCATCAAGTTGTTCAAGGAGTTTATACATGATTACTTCTCCAAATAAAGTAAGGCGAGATTGCGTAAAGTGATGTGAAGATTAGAGTTTAGATTTTTACCTAATTCATCAATAGGAATATTTGCATTTTGCCATTTTGCATAAATGTACTCATAATCCTCAGGGTACAAAGTGAGATTATAACTTGGTATTTGATCAGGAAGAGGTTTTTGCGAAACTAAGACAACCTTATTGTAACCTACATCATGCAACTTGGCCAATGTTGCTCTTACTAATTTTCTTTCATCAACATGTGGATCGATTATTACGAGTCGCTCCAATGCCTTAGATAAATAATCAGTTTGAGTATGCCGGTAGGCACAGCAGCTTATTTCAGCATTTTTACTTAGAATCCAAGTAAGAAAGGTTTTGCCAACACCAGGATTCCCGTAGATATTTATCGTATCATTAAAATTGATCACCTCCTGTATTTTTTGATACAAACTTTTTTGTGTTGGACTCAACCAGCTTTCAGAGCAGTTGCGAGAAATTCTGTCTAAGAACTCAAGTAGTCGAGGCTTCATAATAATGACATCCACTCTGGAGACTCAGTTAACATAATCCATTGGCCATACCCACCTTCATAGCCATGGTCAAAAATTCCTCCTGTATCATAGTCATAGGTATTTTTAGTGCTACTCAAAACGTTACTAAGTCCATCGGGATGAAGCAACAGAGTTTGACATAGGTGGTTTTTGATATCATCTCGTAAATTGAGTTTAACACCATAGGTTAAACCCTTTAGTTGGTACATCCAATCTACAGTCTTGACTACTATGGGGGCAGCACAAAAATATCGGCAACAAAATTTCTTTTTGCTTCCAACATCTTTGATTACATCAGGCATCAAAAAATCTAGATAATTAGTCACACCAGTAATACTATTTGCACTAATTGAGATATCTTGTTCTGGAAGCCCAAAATAATCACTCGCTAAATTAGTGATTTCTATAACTAATCTTCTTTTTTCACTTACAGATAACTCTACTTCCTTACGAATCCATAATTGCTCACAAATAGATCTGTAAACCCATGAAAATCTTTTATTTTGGTTATCATCAAAGAGCTTGATGATTTGCAAATGCAAAAAGTCACCCAGATATTCTGTGTGAAGTTGAGACAAGTGATAAGCAACTTCGCCTAGATCGGTTAATGTTAATCCTTTGCCCTGAATACCAATACTCCGAAGGAATGGAAAAACCACTTTCTGCAGAACGGATGGCTTAAGTCCACAAAAATTGTGTAGTTCTTCTAAATCTTGTCTTTCTGATTTGATAAAATCAAGAATTTCACGAATTCTTGGAACTGTTGTATTTTGTTGGATGTGCAAGGTTAATTGATTACTCATTGCGATACCTATCTAATGTTTCTAGCCATACACTAAGATTATGCATTATACGATGTTTTCTACTTGTTCTTAAATCCTTAATATTTTCACAAAATAAACAACTGTGCCCTGTTTTTTGTTTCAGCTCTTCAAATCCCCTTTTTGTTGTCTGATAACTTCGTAGAACTGTAATTTGAATTTGTGGAGTCTCATGAAAAAATATATTTCCAAACCCTCCTGCTTTCCACCATGAAGTACTATCTAAAGAATCAGGAATTAAATTTTCTTTTTTTAGTCTTTTTAAGCTACTAGTTCCACCAATTCCAAAACAATGAACTTGCATTTCATACTCTTTAGCTAACTGGAGAACAACATCGAAAATTGCCAATTGCTGCTTTGATAACATATTAACGCTACCATTTTTTCCAGAAGTCCCCCAAGAGCCAAATCCGATAATTTTTATGCCTAGACGAGCATAAGCTTCAATGCATTGATTAACTTGACTAACCGTCCACCCTTGAACAGGGGCTACTGCTCGTTCTTGAACATAATTGGGCATTTGATCAAAAAAACGCTGGCAATAAAAGATTGTATCCTGAACTTTTTGATGTACAACTTCTGAAGAATCTGTGGATAATGGCACAATATCAGGTAAAACATATGCATCTGCCCATTGATTATTTCGATAAAAAGTATTAAGAAATTCCAATAAACTTTGATAAGTGTATTTACCTTGCTGTACCTGGTATGCCCCTGAATCTAGCCAAACTTCTTGAGTGTATTGACATGATTCAGGAAATTTCAAAGCATCTAATTTTTGCTGTATGAAATAATCTGTTGTGGATTGAGGACAACTCAATGGTGAATAAATCACAGATTGAAAAGGGTTAGGCAAGAGATTTTCATTTTGATCTTGACTTTGCCACCAATCACGTTTAAGTTGTTCAATTTCTCTTTTTCCTGCACTTAAAGAAGCAATATATTTTAACTTTGATGAACGATTTTCAGATTTGAAATCACTTGATATTCGCTTTTCCCAAACGACCAGTGCTCTTTTTTTACCAGGCTCAATAGCAGCTCGATAAAATCCTAGATGATGATAAAATCCATTAGCCCTTAAATCAATCGGACACTTAAGGCGTAAACGATTTATTCCACGTTGACGTGCGAATGACTCCCATTGTTCAATCAGAAGTCTTCCATAACCTTGCAAACGATTTTCTGATAGCACGCATAAATGATAAAGAGTGGATATACAATCTTTTCTATTGTGAAAGTGCAGTATTCCTATACCATCCACACAAATAATTTCTTCCATTTGAATCGCTTGCTTCAATGCTCCATAGGTTATGAACCCTAATTCATTACGGTGTTTATCTAATAGAGGTTTTAGCCAAATCAAATCACTATCCTTCGCAGTACGAGCTGATTTTACTGAAAAAGAGTTTGTGAGGTTTGGAAAAGAGTTTATGGGGTTAAATTTCATTAGAATATTTTATGACGTAGTTGATTTAACTTTATACAACAACCGCCTTACGTTAAGCCATATTATAGTGTTTTTGATGGATTTCGAGTTTTTTTAATAAAACTTAAAGATTGTTTATGTACAAAAAAATGTTCGTTGCCCTTATAGGTACGGTTTTTGGCTTTCGGATCCAGAAATAACTTTTTATCTTTCTAGATAAGCCTGCTAGCCTGAGATAATGGAAAATCCAGGAAATTGACTGTGTTTAGAGAAATTTCCTGATCTCAACGATCACCCCCCCACCCCTGGGAAGCTTGGCCCGGAAAACGAGGGATTTGTTAAAATATGTAAAATATTCTCAGCAATCCCGCCCGCAACCGGCTCCAGACCGCCAGCCCTATGAACAGCACTGCCCCGAAAATCCTCTACGTCCGCCTTCCCTGTAACCCGATCTTTCCCATTGGTGCGGTCTATCTCGCCGATCACATCCATAAATGCTTTCCCCACATCGAACAGCGCATTTTTGACCTGGGAACCGTTCCCCCTTTGGAATTTGATCAGGCCCTCGATGCGGTGATTGACCAGTTTCAGCCCACCCTACTGGTGTTTTCCTGGCGAGATATTCAGATCTATGCCCCCGTGGGCGGCCGGGGCGGCAACCCTTTGCAAAACGCCTTTGAGTTTTACTATGCCAAAAACCCCCTTGTGCGCCTGCGGGGGGCATTGGGGGGGCTGAAGGTGACATCTGCCTACTATGGGGAACTGTGGCGTAATCAGCGATTAATTCGGCGGGGGTTGCTGCGATCGCAACGCTACAACCCCCAAGCCTATGCCGTCGTCGGTGGCGGCGCGGTGAGTGTGTTCTATGAGCAAATGCAGCACCGTTTCCCCAAGGGGACAATTATTTCCGTGGGGGAAGGGGAAACCCTCCTGGAAAAACTGATCCGGGGGGATTCCATTGCCGATGAACGGTGCTACCGCATTGGCGAAACCACGCCCCGCGATCGCCTCATCCACGAAGCCCCCACCCCCCTCGAAAAAACCGCCTGTAACTACGACTACATCGCCCAAATTTGGCCCGAATTTGACTACTATTTGCAAACCGATGACTTCTATATTGGCGTGCAAACCAAGCGAGGCTGTCCCCACAATTGCTGTTATTGCGTCTATACCGTCGTGGAAGGGAAACAGGTGCGGATTAATCCCGCTGATGAAGTGGTGAAAGAAATGCAGCAGCTTTACGATCGCGGCATTCGTAACTTCTGGTTTACCGATGCCCAATTTATCCCCGCCCGCCGCTACATTGATGATGCGGTGGAATTGTTGGAAAAAATTGTCGCCTCCGGCATGACCGATATTCATTGGGCTGCCTATATTCGAGCCGATAACCTCACGCCGCAACTCTGCGATCTGATGGTTAAAACGGGGATGAATTATTTTGAAATTGGCATCACCAGCGGTTCCCAGGAGTTGGTGCGTAAAATGCGCATGGGCTATAACCTGCGCACGGTGTTGCAAAATTGCCGCGATCTGCGGGCAGCGGGATTTGATGCTTTGGTTTCCGTCAATTATTCCTTTAATGTCATCGATGAAACCCATGAAACGATCCGCCAAACCATTGCCTATCATCGGGAATTAGAGGCAATTTTTGGAGCCGATAAAGTGGAACCGGCAATCTTTTTTATCGGTCTTCAACCCCACACCCATCTAGAAGGTTATGCCCTCAATCAGGGAATTTTAAAACCGGATTATGATCCCATGAGTGTGATGCCCTGGACAGCGCGAAAATTGCTCTGGAATCCGGAACCCTTGGGGTCATTTTTTGGGGAGGTGTGCCTTCAAGCTTGGCAGCGTAACCCGAATGATTTTGGTCGGGAGGTGATGGCAATTTTAGAGGAGCGTTTGGGGAAAGCGCCCCTTGAGGAAGCACTTTCCGCCCCCATTGATGGGACAGGGGAGACGATTCGCAAGGAGTTGGTGGCGGTGCGATGAAGGGCGATCGCCCAACCCCTGGCAATAACGACTTGAGTCCGCAAACAAGGTGATGCGGACTTGAGTCGGCTCTCCTCTTTAGAGATGTTTACACCGCAATAAACAGAGGTGTGTCACCGTATCTTCGGGGTTGCTTTCCCAAAGGGTTTTAAAAATGTTCGCCGCTGCTTCGATTTCCCCCTGATCATAAAGGTGAATGCCTTGCTCAAATTGCGATCGCGTTGCCTTTTTGAACGCCTTCAACGGCTGTGGATCCGATTCATAAATTTCGCAAATTTCCACCGATTCTTTTTTGCCTTTGACAAAGATTTTGCCGAGGTAACGCCAGGCGAATTGATCAGGGTTAGCCATCATATTGAGGGTTTTTTGGGTGATGATCAAATTGGCCCCATAGCGTTTTGTCGATTCCTCTAAACGAGAAGCCAAGTTGACCGCATCAGCAATTACCGTTGTCTCCATCCGCTCTTCTTCGCCAATAGTGCCCAGCATCAGCTTGCCTCGATGGAGACCAATGCCAATATTGATGGCGGGGTAGCCTTCGGCGCGGATTTCTTGATTGAAGGTATAGAGGGCGGTTTGCATGGCGATCGCCGCCCCCACCGCATCCTCTACCCGCTGGGGAAACAGCGCCATCACCGCATCACCAATATATTTATCAATAAAGCCGCCATGCTCCCGAATCACCGGACTCACTTTTTTTAAATAGGCATTGAGGAAATTAAAATTCCGTTCCGGGGGCATACTTTCGGAAATACTCGTAAAGGAGCGAATATCGGAGAACAGTACCGTCATTTCCTGCTCCACCTGATCCCCCAACTGCACATCAATAATGCTCGTTTTGCCGAGAAATTGCAAAAATTCATGGGGGACAAAGCGATCAGATGCATGGGCATAGGCTTTCAGATGGTTTTGCGTTTCGATAAACCGCCGCTCCAAAATAAAGGCCAAACAGATTAAAAAGAACAGCATTCCCCAGGGATAGAGTTGAAACGGCCAGGGGAAAAGATGATAAAGATGGTTGAGGATGTCATACATCGTACAGGATAAAAATAAAGCCAACCCCAAACACAATGCCTTGGCTTCTCGGTTGCCTTTGCTGGCCTTCCACACCGCTGAAATGATAATCACCGATGCGGTAAATAATGCGCCCATTTGGGTAGGGAAGGCGGCGGTTTTCCAGGTGATGATTTCAGTACCTGCGAGGATCAAGGCTAAGGGGGCATAAAATAAATGAATTTGCCACAACCGCCGAATTAACTTTTTTGGCCCCATGCCAAAAACGTGCTCAAAGAAGAACCCGAGGCTGACGGGTAAGAGGTGAAATACGCCGTGATGGATGAATGTCCAGAGGATGCTGTAGTCAAAGAGGAGGCGAATAATTTGGGTTGTGCTAATGGTATAGATGCCAATCAGATAGGCGACGAAACTAAAGGAGCCATAGATCGAATCTGTTTGGCGAAATAAACTGATCACCAAAGGGAAAAATCCACAGGTAATAAAGAAAAAGCCGAGGGTTAAGCGAATGCCATCTTGAAGAATTAATTGGCGAAAAAGGTGGGGGTTTTCGCCGTAGAGTAATTGCCCATCGTAGCCCAAGCTAATTAGGGATTGATCAGCGACATAACTGCGAATCAATAGGGTTTGGCTATGGTGTTCAGGCTGAAGGGCAATAATCGGAAATTCCCCTTCTTTGTGTTTGAGTGTCTTTTCGGGGGTGAGTTCATCGAAAATATAGATGACTTCCCCGTTGATCGAGGCTTCGAGGATGTGGGGGATGCCTTGGAAATAGAGGGCAGGGAAGGGCGATCGCTCCTCTGGTAATGGAATCGACAACCACAAAATTTCTGCCCCACGGGGGATAGTGAGCCGTTGGGGAGGGGCGATCGCCTGCCAAACTTGCGGATCGGCTGAGGGTTGCGGCGTGGGTTTGATGGTGTCCCAATGGTATTGCCAGTTTTGGGTGAGGGGGACGAAAGTGGTCTGTGGTTGCCCTTGAAGTTGAGCCTGGACAGGGATCAGACAACTAATGATTAATACGCCTAACCAGAGAATCAGGCGGGCATGGGGAAACCTGCCGAGCCGCATTGGGGTTATTCCTCGCAAAGGTGGGGAAATCCCTAGATTTCATTGTGGGGTGATGGCCCCACCCCTGAAATCTGGGATTATCCCGTACTATAACTTTTGCGGCAGAAAAATAGACGCTCTCCCCCTCAGCCTGATTACCGAGGCCAAAGATTCCGCCACCAGGGCCGGCGCTCTGTGGGTTCGTTGAACCAGTTAATTTTGCGGAATATATCGGTTTTACGCCAGCCGGTGACGCTGACCAATTGGTGGGCTTCCTGTTCTTGGCGATCGCGCACCTGGGCCCGATAGTCCGCCGCTGCGGAGCAGTTCATTTCCCCCCGATAGGGACGGCGGATAATATAGCGGCCTTGGAAGTTTTGGCGGTTGCCGGTGGTTTGGAAGGCGAGATCTTCAGGGAAGCGATCGCGGCTATAGCGGACGTGTAAACGGGTGATGAAGGCATCCACCGCCCCCCCACCAAAGGGATTGATCCGTTCTTGGGGGCCAGTCTCCCCAATCCAAAACACTCCCGCTTTCCGCAATTCCTCCGGTGTGAGGGGATTGGCGGCACAGGGGTCACACCAAGACATATCCCAGGCATATTCTAAAAACCCCACTTCTTTCCGTTCCTGCTCATAGGCGGTTTGGAACGCTGCTTGATAAAAATCGGGAAATTCATCCTCAACAAATTCCGGCACATCAAATTCTGAGGGAATTTTGACGGTGCGATAGTTGGTTAATTCCACTTGACCGCTGCGGGTGAGGAGATAAATAATTAAATCCTGATCCCCTTGGGCGTTGAGCATTCCTAACCGGATGGGTAACATGAACCGGGGCGATTCATAAGCCATCATCAGGGGGCGTAATTTTTGAGATTCTCCGGCGTTAAATTCCTCTAGGTTAACTTTGGCCACAAAGAATTTAAAATTCTGGCGAATATAGGGCTGTAAAACGGCACTGGCTCCGGTGGGGATTTGGTAGTCATTTTGGCGCAACCAAGTTTCTAAGCCGGTGGATTCTTGAGCGCTGAGGATCAAAATATCGTATTCGCCAACGCTAAATTCCGCCTCAATGGTGACACCGAGGGAGCGATCGCTTTCCTGTTGAGCCATACTATCCGCTTCCAGGGGAGCGGGGGCGGGCATGGCAGAGCGAGGCATCGGGGGCTGACAGGGGTTGCTGTCGAAATATTCCACCAATCGGGGCGCACTGTATTCATCCAACCGTTTTAAAATCGTGGGATCTCCGACATTGACCTGATCCTCCTCCAACAGCACCGGCACAGGCACAACGAGGGCAAAATCCTCCACCTCCCCCTGATAATCATTGGCCATGGTGAGGACGGTGCGATCGCCATCCCGGACAATAATCACCTGAGAAGCTTCGTTAAATAAATCGCTATCGGCTTGGGCGACGAAAAAGCCGCAAAAGGCGAGGGCAGAGGGGGCGATCCCCAAAAAGATACAACCAGCAAGGAGGAAGGCGATCGCCTTTCTGCCTAGGGTATTGAGTTTAATTTTCATGATTTGGCGAGAATTCGAGAATTATGGCAATAGTCAGTATTGTTAGGAGGTTTCAGGAATCCGAAACCCTGTCCTGGTGGGCATTGCTACTTGATGTTTTTTGAGGAGGTTATCGGGATTGCTTCAGTGAGAGTCCTCGGCCCAAGCCCTGCCAAGTAAAGGGGGGGGCAGACCAGAGGAAATCTAACAGGGGGGTGAGGGGGGCGAGCAAAAATAAGGCCCAAAACATCCCTGTGGAGATAAATAACTGTTCTTGAAACAGGAACGTCAGCCAGGCGATCGCCCCCGCCCAAATCCAGCGGGCCTGTTTAGCGTTAGGAATCGAGCGGGGATCTGTCACCATGAATAGGGCAAATAACAGCAGGCTGCCGCTCATTAATTTGTGGGCATAGACATCCAATGTCCACCCCAATACAAAAGTACGCACCGCCTCCAACGCCCCATAGGTTCCCAAAAACACCATCGAGGTATCCCAACGCCCCACCCAGCGCAGCACAATCCCCCCCGCCGCAATAAACACGAGGAAATACCAAGCTTGGGTTCCCCATTGTCCCGGCGACACCCAAGCATCGGGGGTTAACCACAGGGCGAGGACAATACCAAAGTTAGCGGGGTTAAAGAAATGTTTATCTTGAATCCGAAACAGGGATTTACTGGCGATCGCCCCACAACCGGCCAGGGCCATCGTCGTATAGTCATTACCCCGCAACAGCAAACACAGCCCCAACGCCGTAATCACCGCACTCTGCCAGCCGGGAACCTGCCACCAGGGTGAATATTCCGGTGGGTTTTCCGTCAGCCCAGGGTAACGCCGCCAGCGGGGGATCAGATTACGGGTGAGCCATTGGGTTCCGAGGCAACTAATCCCCACCGTTGCCAACAGTTCGGGCCGCAGCGTCCAATCACGGGTCATCAATCCCAGCAGTAAAAACAGGGCTAAAAAGCCCATCTGTGCAATCCGCGCATCCTTAACCATCTTCACCTCTACAGCAATTGGCTCCTAGTATGGCTTTGGATGGCGGAAAATGCGGGGCTTGTTACGGTTTATGTAACAGGAAGTCGGGGCGAAAAACTTTTCGCCCCTGGGGGGATGGCGAAAAACCCTCGCGATTTAACCCACCGGCAGCGCGTGGCGGGTGAGGTCATCCAAGGAAATTAAATCCAGGGCATTTTCATGGGTGGCGGCTAAAATCACGGGCGGAGCCACCCCCGCATCAAGGGCTTCTTGCCACCGCGCCGCACACAAACACCAGCGATCGCCCGGCTTCAACCCCGGAAAATTAAACTCCGGCCGGGGCGTACTCAAATCATTTCCCACCCGTTGGGTAAACTCTAAAAACTCCTCCGTCATCTCTGCACAAACCAAATGGCGGCCCCGATCCTCCGGCCCCGTATGGCAAAATCCATCCCGATAAAACCCCGTGCGTGGCGCACCACAGCACAATTCCAAGGGGCGACCTAAAACGTTCGTTGCGTCTGTCATTACTGATCAATTGCTCAATACCGTAGTTTATTGTAGGGGTTGGGGGGAATGGGGAACAGGGAATGGGGAATGGGTTTTGTTTGTAGTGCGGACTTTAGTCCGCTCCCTCAACCATGGGCAGCAGGTGATTAATCGCTCTAGCTGATTAACATATTACTGTATAGTGGGAGAGTAGAATTATTGATACTTTTCTATGCGCGATCGCCTCTCCCGTTGGTTGCCCATTTTAGACTGGGGCCGCCATTACCATCCCCCGGACTTGGTAGCCGACCTCACCGCTGGCCTGATCGTCGCTGGACTCCTCATTCCCCAAGCGATGGCCTATGCCCTTCTCGCCGGCCTCCCCCCCAAAATCGGCCTCTATAGTGCCATTGCCGCCCCCTTTATCTATGCCTTTTTTGGCACGAGCCGCGCCCTCTCCGTTGGCCCCGTTGCCCTCGATTCCATCCTCCTCGCTGCCGGTTTAAGCGTCATCGTCGCCCCCGATAGTGCCGACTATATTAGCCTGGCGATCGCCACAGCCCTCCTCGTCGGGGGAATTCAGATCCTCATGGGGGTGTTGCGGTTGGGAGTGTTGGTCAATTTTGTCAGCAGTAGCGTCATGGCCGGCTTTACCAGTGCCGCCTCCCTCACCATCGCCCTCAGTCAGTTTAAACACCTCCTAGGGATTAAGTTAGGCCCCACGAGCGGCTTTTTCTCCCTCGTGCTGGAAACCTTGAAAAATGTCGGCCAAACCCAAGGGATCACCCTGGCCATTGCCCTCGGCTCTCTTGCCCTGCTTTGGTTTGGCAATCAACCCTTTGCCCGTTGGCTCCAAGGCCGGGGCTTGGGGGAAATGGCTAGATTGCCCCTCACCAAAGGCGTACCTTTGGCGGTGATGGTGGTGGGAACGGTGGTGGTGGCGGCGTTGCGCTTGGATCAGCAGGGGGTGGCGATCGTCGGAGTTGTTCCTGCCGGGCCGCCCCAATGGACAATCCCGATGATTGGGAGCGCTGGCGCAAGCCTTGGGTCGCAACATCGCCTCTTGACCCTCCTCCCCCTTGCCCTCACCATCGCCTTCATCAGCTTCATTGAAAGCTTTTCCACCGGCCAAGTCCTTGCCCGTCAACGGCAACAAACCATCGAAGCCGATCAGGAATTAATTGCCGTGGGGTTAGCCAATGTGGGGACGGCCTTTGCGGGGGGATATTGTGTGGCGGGGGGGTTGAGTCGTTCAGTGGTGAATTTTGCCGCCGGAGCGCGAACAGGGTTAGCTTCAATGATTACCGCTGGCGTGATTTTGCTCACAGCCTTATTTCTCACACCGCTGTTTTTTTATGTCCCCCAAGCCTGTTTAGCGGCAATGATTTGCATGGCGGTGATCAAGTTGATTGATTTTAAAACCCTGTGGAAATTGTGGCGGTATAACCAGGGGGATGCCTGGGCATTTTTGGTGACATTTGCGGGGGTGTTATTTGTCGGGATTGAGTCGGGGATTTTAGTGGGGATTGGGTTCGCCATTGTCCTCTACCTTTGGCGCACCAGCAACCCCCATATTGCCATTGTGGGGCGGTTGGGGGAATCGGAACAGTTTCGCAATATTAAACGCCATACGGTGTTAACCTGTGCGGAAGTTCTGGCGATTCGCATTGATGAAAGTTTGTATTTTGCCAATACGAAAGTCTTAGAAACCAGTTTGTTAAATGCGATCGCCACTTCCCCCAAAATTGAAAAACTGCTTCTAGTCTGTAGTGGGATTAATTTCATCGATGGCAGTGCCTTGGATACCCTAGAGCGGTTGATCCAAACCCTCGATAATTTAGGCGTAAAATTGTATCTATCCGATGTCAAGGGGCCGGTGATGGATGGGTTGAAGCGGATTGGGTTTGTAGAGCGGCTGGGGAGCGATGGCGAGCATCGCATTTTCCTTTCCGCCGCCGCCGCCATGGCCCATTTTGATTGCCAACTCACCGCCAGTGATGGGGAGGAGAGAGGATAGAGAAGAGAGGATAGAGGTGATCCAAAATACGATGGGAGAGCTTGATCGATGGGGGGCGAAATCGGCTTGGGGGCGAAAAATGTTTGTGCCTCTGGCAGGCTTACGCCAACGCCCCTATATCTTCCCACTTCCCACTTCCCACTTCCTACTCCCCACTTCCCACTCCCCACTCCCCACTTCCCTAAGCCATTCGCACCAGACGCGATTCCCGTAAACGCCGTAACCAACCCTTGAGATAGAGGCGATTGGCGGCCCGCTCTGTGGGGTCGGTGGTGTTGAGGGGATGGGGAGCCAAGCCCTGGATCGCGGCGGTGGTGACGCAAAACATTGATTTTTGGAAACTTTCGCAGATTTGCACCCGCAGATCATCCTCCTGCCGCAGCCGTGCCCGGTAGATGGCATGGAGATATTCCGGCAAAAAATGGCGCATATCCTGCATCAGTAACGTGGGGGGAATGCCGGAGCCGCCGATGGGCAGGGGATCGGCGTAGAGTGCGCCATAGGTAAATTGGTCTTGCTCTTGGGGGATTTGGTAGGCTTGGGCATTGTAGGAAACTGTGCCGGGGAAAGGCGTGCCCCGAAAAAACACTGCCTCCACATAGGGAACTGCCACATCCATCAGGAATGTTAAACCTTGGGAGGGGGGCAGAAGATCATAGGGTTGCCCCTTGATTTCAACGGTGTAATGGATTGGCCGGGCAGCATCGGCAACTAATCCCGCCAAAATGAAAGAAACGACGGCGGGAATATTGGCAATTTCGCCGCGATCGTAGGCATCGGAAAGGTTGATAAAAATATCACTCATCACCCGCCAAAATTGCCCCAAGGCGCTGTAATAACACAATTGCCGCACCTGTTCCGGGAGGTAGTCGGGGAAAACGCGATGGAGCGTGAGCAGGGCGGGGTTGCCTTGCCAACGGGCGCGGATGGCGCGATCGCTCAATTGGCTAAATTCTGGACTATCTAAAAATTGATCCAACTTCCCCCCCCCATGCCAAAACATCGCTTTCATGCAATATTCGGCGTATTCATAGTTAATGCGATCGTGCCACCAATGTTTTTTTAATCGGGCTAGGGAGCGATCGCCATTGCAATATTTAAAAAAGGGGAAGAGTCGCAAAAACTGATGGTCAGCAATATAAATCAAATTATTGGAATAGGCATCTAAAACCACGCCATAGCTCTTGAGAATCCCCACCACTTCTACCAAGTTTTGCGGCGTATCCCGCAGCAGGGCCTCGCCGGATTCGAGGCGGGTGATCAGGTTTTCGATGTTAAGTTGAATGGGGGGTTGGAGGGTGGTCAGCATGGTTAGAGGGGAGGGGGGAAGTAGGGAGTGGGAAGTGGGGAGTGGGAAGTAGAAAGTAGGGAGGGGGAAGAGGGGCGTAAGGCGGGGCTAAGGATAAAGTTCGTGGCTTGGGTTTCGCTCCACCGCACGACCCAACTGGGTTGTAAGCCAAAGAGGATCAGCAGCAGGGTTAACACAAAGGAGGGTAGGTGATCCCGAAAGGCAACTTTGGGAATGGTGGCGAGGGTATCGGGGAGCCGACCGAAGAAGACGCGGTTAATCATTAACAGGAAATAGACGGCGGTTAAACCTGTGCCGACTAAACAGAGTAATGTGGCGACGGTAAAGACTGGGAACGTACTCCGAAACACCATAAATTCCGCGATGAACCCCACCATCCCCGGCAGGCCCGCGCTGGCCATCACGCCGACGATCATTAAACTGCCGGTAATTGGTAGCCCCCGCTCGGGGTTGAGCAGCCCTCGCAAGAGGTGAACATCCCGCGTCCCGGTTTTTTTATACACTACCCCGACGAGCAGGAAGAGGAGGGCGGAAATTAAGCCGTGGCTGACCATTTGGAAAATAGCGGCGGTCATGCTCAGGGGAGTGCTAGCGGCGGCGGCGAGGAGGATATAGGCCATGTGGGCGATGGAGGAGTAGGCGACGACTTTTTTCATGTCCTGTTGGGCGATCGCACTAAAGGCCCCATACAGGGCGCTGATCGTCGCCAAAATCGCCAAACTGGGGGCCAACACTACCCAAGCGTCGAAAAATAACCCCACGCCAAACTTGATCAAGGCATAGGTTCCCAACTTGAGCAACACCCCCGCTAGAAGAACAGAAACCGGCGTGGAGGCTTCCACATGGGCATCGGGGAGCCAGGTGTGGAAGGGGAAGATGGGAATTTTAATAAATATCCCCACTAAGAGGGCGATCAATAACAGGGATTGCAGTTCAAGGGGTAGGTTGTGATCGAGTAGGGGTTGATAATCAAAGGTTTTTGCGCCACTGGCCCAAACTAAACCGAGGAACGCAGCTAGCACCAAAATGCCGGAAACGATCGTGTAGATCAAGAACTTCATCGCCGCATAGCCCCGCCGACTCCCGCCCCAAATGGCGATCAGGAGGTAGAGGGGGACAATTTCAATTTCATAAAAGAGGAAGAAAAGGAGGAGATTTTGGGCGAGGAAGGCTCCGGCGGCCCCGGTACTGAGGAGCAGGATCAGGGGGTAATAGAGCCGAGGGCGTTGAATATCGCCACGGGTGGCGAAGATGGCGACTAAGGTGAGGAAACTATTGAGCCAAATTAAGGGAAATGAAAGGCCGTCCATCCCCAGGCGGTAATTCAACCCCAAGGGCGCAATCCAGGGGAGTCGTTCAGTAAATTGGGGCGCGACTGCGGCGGGATCGAACTTAAAACTGAGGAGGAGGGTGAGGAGTAGGACAAAACCCGCTACTCCTAAGGCTAGAGGGCGGGCCCATTCCCCCCTGGTGGGGGGCAAGAGGAGGATGGCGATCGCCCCCACCACCGGAATCCAAATTAAAGCACTCAGCATGGCACAGTCTTCTCCATCAAATTACGCTTAAGCCGCTAACACCGTTGAACACCGTAGACCAAAACTCGGTGACAAGCGTCCAGTGACCCGTGACAATTAACCCAAACAATGCCCCCACCCCGAGCAAAATTGTCAAAATGTAAAACTGGGATTGACCAGAAACATTGTATTTGAGCGTACTGCTCCCGAAGATCGTCGCTAACCCGACGAGATTCACCGCCCCATCAACAATGTAGCGATCGCACCAAGCCGCAATTTGGGAAAGGGCCGCCACCCCATTCACCACAGTAATTTTATAAAGCCGCTCTACATAAAAATCGTAGGCAAAGAGGTCTTGGAAGAAGCGACGATAAACCTGAGTGGGTCGGGCAGTGGTGCGTTGGAGTTTAAGGTTGAGGCCGATCAAGATGCCGATGCCGCCGGAGGCCATCAGGATTGGCAAGGCCCAAGGGGCGATCGCATTACTGGCCACATCCAAGGGGGGGTAAGGACTGAGCCAGAAGGGCCATTGAATCGGCACAATACTAGCAAAGATCGTGATCACCGTCATCATCACCAAGGGCAGAGCCATGGGCCATTGCACCTCCGGAGCGCGGCGGGTTTTGGCCTGGGGTTCCCCTAAAAAGACGAGGCGAAAAACGCGGGTGAGGTTGATGGCGTTGAGGATGTTGACAATCACAATCACCCCTAATAGCCAGGGGGGAACGGCCCAAGTGCCATCTAACCAGCGGCGCATTGTCCAAAATTCTCCCAGGGGGAAGAGGGTGATTAACCCCGCTGCCCCCACTAAGTAGCCGGTGGTGGTGGCGGGCATCCGCGACCAAAGGCCGCCCATTTCCGTAATATTTTGATTACTGGTGGTGAGGATGATGCTGCCTACGGTCATGAACAGCAGGGCTTTGGCGACGGCATGGGTGAAGAGTAAGAGAAAGGCAATATCGACCTGGCCCAATCCCACCGCGACGAAGACTAAACCCAGATAGGCGCTAGTGGAATGGGACATGGTGCGCTTGATATCGATTTGGGCGATCGCCATCAACGAAGCCCCGATCGCCGTCATCGTTCCCAACAAAATCAGCACATTTCCTGAAATGGGGGAAAGGGTAAACACCGGCTGAAGTTTAATCAATACATAGGCCCCAGCACTGACCACGACGGAATTGCGCATAATCCCCGCCGGGTTGGGCCCCTCCATCGCTTCATCCAGCCAGAGATTTAAGGGGAATTGGGCGCATTTCCCCGTTGGCCCGGCAATCAGGGAGAGGCCCAACAATGCCGCCGCTAAGGGGGGCAGCGTTGAACTCTGCGCCCAAGTCTCCAATTGGCTAAAATCCAACCCCTCCCCATAACTCGATAACGCCACAATCCCCATCAGCAGGATAATATCCCCCACCCGTTTTGTTAAAAAGGCATCCCGCGCCGCCGTCACCACCAAGGGCTGGGCATACCAAAACCCGACGAGGAGATAGGTGGAGAGGGTGAGAATTTCCAGGAGCATATAGCTCAACAGCAGGGAGTCACTAATGGCAATGCCCCCTAAGGCCGCTTCAAAAAGGCCCATCAGCCCGTAAAACCGGGCCAGGGATGCATCTTTTTCCATGTAGCCCAGGGCGTAGATCTGCACCAGCAGGCTAATTCCCGCCACCATTTCCAAGGCTCCCAAACTCACCGGGGAGAGATCAATGGTGAGGGTGAGGTTGAGGTCTGCCACTTGGAGCCAGGGCCACACCAGATGGACGTTGCCCTGATGCCATACTGCTGCGAGGGCAATGGAGCCATGGACAAAGGACAACAGCGTCATCAAGATGTTGAGGTAGGCGGCGGGCCGGGGGCCGGTGCGCCGGATAATCCCTAGAGACCAAGGCAAGGTAAGGATCGCCCCCATCACTCCGTAGATGGGGATTAACCAGGTTGTGGCAAATAAGAAATCAACCATGGAGGGGAATGGGGAGGAAGGGCAAGGGTGGGGAGAGGAAGATAGCGGTGAGCGGATACGCTAAGGCGGATGGGTACGCTAAGGCGGATGGGTACGCTAAGGCGGATCGCCCCCATTGACCCGGAATTTGGCAAGATTTTTAAGTTTTTTTAACATTAATTAACAGTATTCAGTGGTACATACTCAAAAATTGGGGCGATCGCCAGCATTGAGTCAAGGGGAAAAATCCCTAGCAAACCTTGCCGGGATTTTCCTTAAAAAAGCCTAAAAATTTTCGCCAGTTTTTTGTTGAGTTTAAAGTCAACAAAATAGGTAATAATGACCAGAGGACTACCGTCGATCTCATTAAATTTACCGTAAATTAATTATAGGGCAAGCTGTACCCTCCACAGAATGGGAGTTAGGCGATTGTCATTTTCAGCCCATGACCCTGAGGGACTCATTAATTTTTATTAACTATCGGATTTAAAAAAATCATAAAGATTTATATTGTCAAAGGTGCAAAGGTTGCCTATGCTTTTGAGTGGGTCAGGAATTGAACACATTCAAAACAGCCCCGAAATAGGCTTGAGGTTATCCGTCTCTGCTTATTTTGGTACCTTTGATCTGGAATATTCTCGGTTCCCAGCCACAACTCAAAGATTTAGCCTCAAGGATTGGATTAGTCGCCTGGAGTGTTGGTTTCCTCATCGAACACCACCGCTCTCATTTAGCCCCTAATCTCGCTCAAGAGTATGAGCTTCCACGGACGCGCCACCCTTTGATCGCCAAGAGAGCTTTTGAGCCAGTCTCGCAATTCTTCGAGAGTTGTGGGAGGTTTGATCGTTTGCAATGCCATTTGTTTGTATTAAGGAGCTTGAATAATGTCAATCGCTGTTGGAATGATTGAAACCCTAGGGTTTCCCGCTGTCGTTGAAGCAGCAGATGCCATGGTGAAAGCCGCCCGTGTCACCCTCGTGGGCTATGAAAAAATTGGCTCTGGGCGTGTCACCGTAATTGTTCGGGGCGATGTCTCTGAAGTCCAGGCCTCTGTTTCCGCAGGTGTGGAAAACATCAAACGGGTCAATGGGGGTGAAGTGCTGTCAACCCATATTATTGCGCGTCCCCACGAAAACCTAGAGTATGTATTACCCATTCGCTACACCGAAGAAGTTGAACAGTTCCGGACGTACTAAGTCTGGAGCTATTGGCGTTTTGGTGGCGAAACTGAGAACCTTTACATTTGGAGTTACATTATGTCGATCGCTGTTGGAATGATTGAAACCCTGGGGTTTCCCGCTGTTGTTGAGGCGGCAGATGCCATGGTAAAAGCCGCCCGCGTTACCCTCGTGGGTTATGAGAAAATTGGCACCGGTCGCGTCACGGTGATTGTGCGCGGTGATGTCTCTGAAGTCCAAGCCTCCATTTTGGCCGGTACGGAAAATGTCAAACGGGTGAACGGTGGTCAAGTGCTTTCCACCCACATCATTGCCCGTCCCCACGAAAACCTTGAGTATGTGTTGCCCATCCGCTATACCGAGGCGGTGGAGCAGTTCCGTGAAAGCGTGAACCCCACGCTGCGCCGCTAAACTGATGCAGATTGCCCAAGTGAGAGGCACGGTGGTCAGTACCCAGAAATTGCCCGCAATGACCGGCGTTAAGCTGCTGTTATTGCAGATGATTGACCAGGATGGCAACTTACTCCCGCGCTATGAGGTGGCCGCTGATCAAGTGGGAGCCGGCATGGGGGAATGGGTTTTAGTCAGTCGTCGGGCGATCGCCCCTCAACCCATGGGGGCAACGGAACAACGGCCCATAGATGCCATGGTGGTGGGCATTATTGATACCGTCTCTGTCGATAAGGGCCTGCTCTATCGCAAATAGGCGATCGCAGCGGCGGGGCCTTCCCCCCATCCCTACTCTTTTTTATTGAAATACGAGGCAAAACAGCATGGTCGTTCGTCGGCGGGCGGCTCCCCCCACTCCTTGGTCTAGAGATTTAGCCGAACCCAACATTGATCAATCTTCCTATATTCACGACTCTTCCCGCGTCATTGGCGATGTGCGCGTCGGTGCTAATGTATTAGTGGCTCCGGGAACCTCAATCCGAGCCGATGAAGGGTTTCCCTTCTATATTGGCTCCGGCACTAATATTCAAGATGGGGTCGTGGTGCATGGTTTAGAAAAGGGCCGGGTGATCGGTGACGATGGCGAGAGCTATTCCGCTTGGATTGGCTCCGATACTTGCATTACCCACATGGCCCTCATTCATGGCCCGGTGTATATCGGGGATAACTGCTTTATTGGGTTTCGCTCAACAGTGTTCAACGCCCGGGTCGGTCATGGCTGCATTGTGATGATGCACGCCCTGATTCAGGATGTTGAAATTCCCGCTGGTAAATATATCCCCTCCGGGGCGATTATTACCAACCAACAGCAGGCCGATCGCCTGCCCAATGTGCAACCGGAGGATCAAGCCTTTGCCCGTCATGTGGTGGAGGTGAATGAGGCCCTGTTAACGGGGTATCAATGTGCGGAAAACCCCGATTGCCTCCTTTCGATCCGCAACAAAACCACGCCCCGGGCCAGGGCTAATGGCCCAATCTCCCATGCTGACGATCACGATTTGGTAGGAGCTATGAGTTTGAGTCCCGAAACAGTAGAGCAGGTGCGATCGCTCCTGCGCCAAGGCTACAGCATTGGCTTAGAGCACGCCGATCAACGGCGCTACCGCTCTAAATCTTGGCTGACGGCAGAATCCATCCAAGGCAGCCGCGAAGATCAAGTCTTGGCCGCCCTTGAATCCCGCTTAGGGGAATTCTCCGGGGAATATGTCCGGCTGATCGGCATTGATGCCAACGCCAAACGCCGGGTTTTAGAAGAAATTATCCAACGTCCCGACGGAACCGCCCCCACCCGTACCCGGAACAACAAAGTGGTACGCGCCAAAACCGCCAGCCGTAGCGTTCCCCAAGCCAACGGCAGCGGCAGCATCAATGGCGATGTAGCCGATCAAGTCCGCAACCTGTTGCGTCAAGGCTATCGCATCGGCACAGAACACGCCGATCAACGGCGCTACCGCTCCAAATCTTGGCAGACCTGTCCCCAGATCCAAGCCACCCGTGAAGCGGATGTGCTGGCGGAGTTGAACCGCTGCTTGGCGGATCATGCGGGGGAATATGTCCGCCTGATTGGCATTGATGCCAATGCTAAACGACGGGTGACGGAAGTGATTATTCAACGCCCGGGGGAAAATGGCTCCCTCCCGACTGCTCCGCGCTCCAGCAATGGTGCGGTGGGCAATGGCTCCGCCGGAACCGTGGCCGGGGATACGGTGCAACAGGTGCGGGATTGGCTCCGTCAAGGTTTGGCGATCCGGGCTGAACACGCTGATGCCCGTCGCTACCGTTCTAAATCCTGGCTGACCTGCGAGGGCTTCTCCGCCACTACCGAAAGCCAAATCATGGCCCAAGTGGCGCAAGTGCTTGCCGATTGTCCGGGGGAATATGTGCGGCTGATTGGGGTGGATCTCAATGCCAAACGGCGGATTGGGGATGTGATTATCCAACGGCCCGGTAATGGCTCTACGGCCAGTCCCGCCACCAATGGCCGGGCGGCGGCTCCTGCCCCTAGCAGCAATGGCTACAGTAATGGCGCAGTGCGCAGCGGTTTAGCGCCGGAGGTGCAAGACCAAGTGCGGAACCTGCTGCGTCAAGGCTACACCATTGGCACCGAACACGCCGATCAACGCCATTTTCGAGCTAAATCTTGGCAGCCCTGTTCCCCCATCCAGGCCACCCGTGAAGCGGATGTCTTCAGCCATTTAGAGGGCTGTTTGGCGGAACACGCCGGGGAATATGTGCGGTTGCTGGGGATTGATGCCCAGGCGAAGCGCCGGGTGTTGGAGCAAATTATCCAACGGCCATAGCCATCGACCGTAAGGTTTCAACACCGCTCAATGCTGTTTCCTTGCTGGGTACATCCCCCTGGGGAGATTTGGAAAATTTCCCCCCCACCCCCGTTAAAGCCAGTCCGAGGGGCTGGCTTTGATGTAATGCCATCCTTTTGACTGGGCTTATGCCATTGCAACCTTTGCAGCTTTGTTTCCTCCCTGATGTTCGGGTGGTGGGAAATGTTGAGATTCACCCCAGCGCGGCGATCGCCTCCGGTGCTGTTTTATTAGCGGGTTCCCAAGGCCGGGTGGTCATTGGGCCGGGGGTCTGTATTGGTATGGGGGTGATTCTCAATGCGATCGCCGGGACAATCCAGATTGAAGCAGGGGCCAGTGTGGGGCCGGGGGTTTTGGTGGTGGGGAGTTGTGCGATCGGGGCCAATAGTTGTATTGGTGGTTTAACGACCATTTACGAGCGGGATATTCCCGCCATGGCCGTCATTGCCGCCGGGACGGTGTTGGGGGATTGTGGCCGTCCTGTGGATTTAGCCGCCCCAGACCCCATTCCCTTAGCCGCTGATCCCCGCAATGGTGAATCTGAAGCGGATTTTTGGGAAGACGAACCCACACCAGAACCCCAACCCCCAGAGCCTTCAGCCCCTGAACCGGCAGTAACCCCCGTTAGTCCCCCCAGTCCTCCCCCTTCTGAGCGTTTAACCGCCAGCAAAATGCGGATTAATCAATTATTAGTCACGCTTTTTCCCTATGATCAACGGTTTCAGGAACGGCTTCAGGAAAATGGGCATCAGAGCGAGCCTAAATCCGAAGATTCTTCCCCTTGAAATAGGAGTTAATACTATCGGTTTTGTAAATATTTATTAATCAAACAAGTTTGTCATTCTCCTTCTCGCAATCACCCCTTTCATCCTTGAGAACCAGGATTTCCAAGATCCCACCCTTAAGGGTGTTGTTTCTGATTGAGATCATTGAATAAAGGGAGATTAGACCGAGGGGTAATCGCGCCAATGCCTTGTGTAATCAGGGATAGCGCAGTTTTTGGTCAAGGGCGATCGCCGCAAATCGCCCCTGTTCAGATAATGATTAATTTTATTAATCGGTCTCAGAAGCAATCGCAATTACCCAATTACCAAAATTGTCTTGCATTGGCAAAGAAAAGGAGAACCTTCGTGATAAGCTAAAGCGTGGCATCAAAAACTTGTCACATTAAACAGAATTCTTTGAACGCCAACTTGGGCTGAGTTGTGACTGTCTCCCGAAGAAATGCGCGGCTCTCTCGCGAATGTCAACCTTTCTTTTCCGGTGACAGTTGTCAAAATCTAGTCCCTCGTTTTGAGTAGAAATTACTGTTAACGTAAGCCTCACCACGACTTTAAGGAGGAATTTGAGGATATGGTACAAACCAAACAGGGGTTTGAGGCGGGTGTAAAAGACTATCGCTTGACCTACTACACCCCCGACTACACCCCGAAAGATACCGACTTACTTGCTTGTTTCCGGATGACCCCCCAACCGGGTGTGCCTCCTGAAGAAGCTGGGGCAGCGGTAGCCGCAGAATCGTCCACTGGAACCTGGACGACCGTTTGGACTGATGGCCTGACGGATTTGGATCGGTATAAAGGCCGTTGCTATGATCTCGAAGCCGTTCCCGGTGAAGATAACCAATATTTCTGCTTTGTTGCCTATCCCCTCGACCTCTTTGAAGAAGGCTCCGTTACCAACGTCCTGACCTCCATTGTGGGTAACGTGTTCGGGTTTAAAGCGCTGCGGGCGCTGCGTTTGGAAGATATCCGCTTCCCCGTTGCTTTGATCAAAACCTTTGAAGGCCCGCCGCACGGGATCACCGTTGAGCGGGACAAACTCAACAAATACGGTCGTCCCCTCTTGGGTTGTACGATTAAGCCCAAACTCGGCCTGTCGGCGAAAAACTACGGTCGCGCGGTCTATGAATGTCTGCGCGGCGGTTTGGACTTCACCAAAGACGACGAAAACATCAACTCTCAACCCTTCATGCGTTGGCGCGATCGCTTCCTCTTTGTGCAAGAGGCGATCGAAAAATCCCAAGCGGAAACCAACGAAATCAAAGGGCATTACCTCAACGTCACCGCTCCCACCGTTGAGCAAATGATGGAGCGGGCCGAATTCGCCAAAGAAATCGGCACGCCGATCATCATGCACGACTTCCTGACCGGTGGTTTCACCGCCAACACCACCCTTTCTAAATGGTGTCGTCGTAACGGCGTGTTGCTGCACATCCACCGTGCCATGCACGCGGTCATCGACCGTCAACGTAACCACGGGATTCACTTCCGCGTCCTCGCCAAGTGCCTCCGCCTCTCCGGTGGGGATCACCTCCACTCCGGTACTGTTGTGGGTAAACTCGAAGGGGAACGGGGCATTACCATGGGCTTCGTTGACCTGATGCGCGAAGACTATGTGGAAGAAGATCGGTCACGCGGTATCTTCTTCACCCAAGACTACGCCTCCCTCCCCGGCACGATGCCCGTAGCCTCCGGTGGGATCCACGTTTGGCATATGCCCGCGTTGGTGGAAATCTTCGGTGATGATTCCTGCTTACAGTTCGGTGGTGGTACGCTGGGCCACCCCTGGGGTAATGCTCCCGGTGCAACCGCGAACCGCGTCGCTCTCGAAGCTTGTATCCAAGCTCGGAACGAAGGCCGCAACTTGGCTCGCGAAGGCAACGACGTGATCCGCGAAGCCTGCCGCTGGAGTCCTGAACTGGCTGCCGCTTGCGAACTCTGGAAAGAAATCAAGTTCGAGTTCGAGGCCATGGATACCATCTAGGTTGGCAAAATTGAGGGAAACGGTAACGTCGTTACGGTTTCCCTTGAAGACTTCCACCTAAAATCGGTCGGGTTGGAACCAGTTTTGCCCATGAATCCTAAACACGTTGCCGAAAACACGGTAAAGGTACTGCAAAGTTACCTCACTTACCAGGCGGTGCGCGAGATTATCCATCAACTCACGGAAACGAATCCTCCCCAAGCCATTTGGCTGACGCAATATTCAGCGGGCAAACTCCAAGATGGCGAGGCCTATCTCGATGGGCTGATGCTGGAACATAAAGAGTTAGTGTTGCGAATTTTGACGGTACGGGCAGAGATTGCCGATCAAGTTGTGGATTTTCTACCGGAGATGACCCGTGTAGCGATTCAAACCTCGAACACGGAACATCGCCGCCAAGTTCTGGAGCGCTTAACGCGGTCTGAACCCGACCCCTCAACCTAAATGCTGACTGGAGTATTTTTTGCTCCTTAAACCCCTAATTATTTGAGGTATTTTGACGATGGCAATGAAGACGTTACCCAAAGAGAAGCGTTACGAAACTCTCTCCTACCTGCCCCCCCTGACGGATCAGCAAATTGCCTTGCAGATTCAATATATGCTGGATCAAGGTTATATTCCTGCTGTTGAATTTGAAAAAGATCCCAAACCCACGGATCACCATTGGACGATGTGGAAGCTGCCCCTGTTCAGCGCCAATAGCCCCCAGGATGTGCTGAATGAAGTGCGGGAATGCCGTCAAGAGTATTCTGATTCTTATATCCGCGTTGTGGGTTTTGACAATATCAAACAGTGCCAAACGGTGAGCTTCATCGTTTACAAGCCCGGTGTGAGCCGCTTCTAGGTTCTTAACCATCATTTTTATTTTTTCAGGAACTGAGTTAACTCAGTTCCTTTTTTATGTCTTTTTCTGGAAGGGGGTATTTCCAAGTAGGGGTTATACTGCTGGAGTTAAGTTTTTTGGGGTTAATCCTAACTTTTGACCATTAAACCCCACAAAAACCCAAAAAATAATCGAAAATGAAGGGATTAACATGAAAATAATTTCTTTTCTTGGATTTAACTCTTATCAAGTTGCAAGATATCGGCATCCCAAAGAATCAATATTTTGTGAAACAAAATACTACCAAGAAGCATTGGCTGAATTTTATAAACCGAAGAAAATGTATATTTTCTTAACTCCAACTGTTGAAACTAAATGTCCCGGGCATGGTGATAACAAAGAAGAAAAATCGAATTGGCATCAGCTTGAAGAGAAAATGAAAAATAGGTTTTCTGAAGTTGATGTTATTCCAGTTAAAAATATACCGGAGAAAAATACTCCAGAAGATATATGGGTGATTTTTAGTAAAGTTAACGAATGCTTGGAGGAGAATGATGAAGTGATTTTTGATATTACTCACTCGTTTCGATCTGTTCCCATTGTTGCATTATTAGCTGTTAGCTATTTTCGTGTCGTGCGAAATATTGTGATTAAGGGTCTTTTATATGGTGCGTTTGAAGCTCAAGAAAATGGAATTACACCTACGTTTGATCTTTTGCCAGTGGTACGTTTATTTGACTGGCTCACTGCAACAGATCAATTTTTAAAAACTGGTAATGGTAAAGATTTAGCTGAATTGCTAAAAGAAGCCGGGGGACATACGGAGAAATTAGGAAATCATATCTTAGAAATTTCTCAAGGGCTACAGCTATTGCGTCCCATGGATGTAATGACCGCAGCCGCAGCTTTACCAGAGAGTATTGAGCAGGCTGAACCAGACTTGGAGCGAGTTGTTCCGCCGTTTAAAATGCTGTTAGATCGTATTGAGCAAGAATATGGTAAGTTTGCATTATCTGATCCACAAAATTATCAAGTTAACGGTAAATCCGCATTGCAAAAGCAGCTTTTTGAAATTGAGTGGTATGCAAGCAAAGGGTTAGATGTACAAGCACTCTCACTAGCTCGTGAATGGCTACCTTCTCTCCTCTGTTACCATTTTCAACTCGACCCAATGGATAAAAAATCACGAGAAGAAATGGAAATTCTTTGTTGTGGAGGGAAAGTGGGAAAGCGTGAATCGCTTTATCGAGATCAGTACAAAAAGCTTGAAAAAAATAAACGAACAATAGTTAATAAGTTATGGAATGATCAACCTTTTATGTTGGCTAATTTGCGAAATGATGTCCTTCACTCTGGCTTTCGGAAAGATCCGAAAAGTGTTGAGCAGATCAAGAAAACATTACAACAAGTTATAGAAGAGCTTCAAAAAGTTGCTGAAACTTGGGGTGTATTGAATCAAACTTAGTGGTGTTAAATTGTGTTTTTCTGTCGTTGATGAAGACCAAGAGGAAGCAAAATATGCTTTAACCGTTACAGTCAATCCGGAGCGCGATCGCCCCCGTTATTTACCCTTCATCCGTATGGACTATCTCAATGAGTGATCTGATCAAAAAATAGGCGACTAAATCAAGAAACATTCCATGAACATCTCAAGCCAACAGATGCAGCAATACCTTGTTTCTGCCCAGCAATGGCAACAGAAACATAGCGCAGCACTCGAAAAACGTCCTGATTAGTTCTGAAAGTCCCTCTCCCGCTCTGGGAGAGGAATTTAGAGTGAGGGCAATGTATTATAATGTTTTAATCGCTCAACTGAATCAAGAACTGAATAAAATCCAAGTATAGCAGTAGTCAGTATTGTTAGGACGTTTCAGAAATCCGAAACTCTCTCCTGGTGGGCATTGCCCACTCTACGCGATGTCCTAACTCAGTTCCTTTTTTGGGGTTCGGGTTGATCCTGAAACATGGCGGTGCTTAAATAGCGCTCTCCGCCACTGGCTTGAATGGCGACAATGGTGCGATCGCCATATTCTGGACGCGCCCCAATCCTCAACGCCGCTTCAACAACAGCCCCCGTCGATATCCCACTAATAATCCCTTCTTGACTGGCCAACAATCGCCCAATATGGTAGGATTCCGCTTCAGTCACCTTGAGGATTTCATCAATTAAATCAACCCGCAAAATATCAGGAATAAACCCTGCGCCAATGCCTTGAATATCGTGAACATTGCGACCATCGCCGCTTAAAACAGCACTGGCGGCTGGCTCGACGGCAACGATTTTTAAATCGGGGTTTTGCTGTTTTAAATAGAAACCGGCTCCGGTCAAGGTTCCACCCGTTCCCACCCCCACCACGAAAACATCAATATTCCCGGCGGTATCCTGCCAAATTTCTGGCCCGGTGGTTTGATAGTGAATTTTCGGGTTAGCGGGGTTGCTAAACTGTTGGGGAGAAAAAGAGCCAGGAATACTGGCTAACAGTTCATTAGCCCGCTCGATCGCACCGGACATATCCCCTTCGGCTGGCGTTTTGACCACTTCTGCACCATAGGCTTTCACCAGTTTTTGCCGTTCTAAACTCATGTTTTCTGGCATCGTTAAAATTAAGCGATAGCCCTTAGCCGCGCAAACCATCGCTAAACCAATCCCTGTATTCCCGGATGTTGCTTCAATCACCGTTGAAACTCCCGGTTGAATTAAACCGGCTTTTTCGGCTTCTTCAATCATACTCACCGCAATTCTATCTTTAACAGAATGGGCTGGATTCAAGCTTTCCAGTTTGAGGAGAATTTTAGCGGAACAATCATAAAGCTGAGGAAGATGGCGCAATTTGACTAAGGGAGTATTGCCGATAATTTGGGTAATATTTTGGTAAATTTTCATGGGTTTAAGGGCAGTTTAAAAGGATGGGCGGGTTAAATAACCATAAGCTGAAACCAGACGGCGACGAAAGCTCCCATGAGGAGCAGATGGGGGAGATTTTTCGTCAAGGGACGGCGGCTAATTTTTAGGAGCGGAAAGACAGTAAAGCCCAAGGCTAATAGTAAGGTAAACCCTTGAATAAACTGGGCCACATCTAAACTCCAAGTTAGAGTCATTAAACCCGCTCCCGTGAAACCAAAGGTGCGGGCGATCACGGGTAAAATTTGCCCGGCTTCGGTCATGGCTGCGGGTACATAGTAGGCTAGATTTCCTGCTAAAACAAGGGGCAAATAGGCATAGATAACTGTTTGATAATCGGGCATTGCTGGATCGAAAAGTCGAGCAATTTGATGGGTAATGTAGGTGAGCATGAAGGGGATTGAGAGTAAGAAGAGGACGATGGGAAGGGCGATCGCCAGATGGCCAGAATCGATCGCCACCTCTCCCCAACCGAACCCGGCTAAAATTCGCTGAGAGTAATGCATAAATATGCCGCCAAACAGTAACAGCAGCAGGGCAATTTCACCGGGGAAACCCTTGTGAGTTTCTAAGAGATCCGCTGCTGGAACCCGAAGATTTAACTGCACCGAACGGTTGGGACAGGCTTTGAGACAGGTCATGCACAGCACACAATCTCGGTTATCGAGCAATTGGGCGGGGTGGGAATACAACGGGCATCCTTCTGTAGCTTGGCCCTCCGTTGGCAGGGCATCGGCAAAATTAACCGGCGTGGCATCACTGCCTTGATAGCATCCGAAGGTACTGCATTGCGTGCCACAAACCTGCTGAGTCGATCGCAACTCCACAACCGCCAACTTAGCAAACATCCCATTCATGCCTCCAATGGGGCATAAATAACGACACCAAAGGCGGCGTTCATAGATGATGCTGCAAATCACTGCTCCTCCGGTAATGATGATCAGGAGGGCAGCGGAAAGATTGGCATGATGGGGCAAATCCCAAAGTTTTTCCCATAAATAAATGGCGACGAATCCGGCCCACAAGGCCCAAGCCCCCCATTGATTCAGCCATTTTGTCGGCCAGGGCAAAAGCTGACGGGGCCAAATCCAGAGAGACAGTTTTCTGAGCCATTCCGCAGTAATCATAAATGGACAAACCGCACACCAGAGGCGACCGATGAAGACAAAGAGCAATAAATAAAATGGCCACCACCAAGCCCAAAAGAAGTTAAGGATCATGTTCGTTTCTCGGGTTTGGGGGCCAATCAATCCCATGATCGTGACGGGGACAAAAATCGCCATCATGGGCCACCAAAACCGTTCTGGCCACCAATGGCTTAGGAGGAAGGGACGTAACCCTGGAATTTGATTGAGGAGATCAACCCGAAAGGCATTTTTTTTAGATTCAACAGACCACAAAACTTGCTCAGGAATGACGGATTGTTCGGCGGGGGTCATGAGCACTGCCCGCTTGAGAATATTTTCTAATTCGGCAACATTGCCGGGATAGTCGTAACTGAGGAGCCGCCGGAGATCTGCTTGATCCAGTTGTAAGGTCGATCGCCCCTTTTCGCGAGAAAATTTTTCCAGAAAATACTCAGCAAAAGCGGGAATATCTGATTTGCGTTGGGCAAAGCTAAAGAGTTTAAAATGATGGGCATCTACCCCTGAAATGGGGAGTTTAGTAGGGCTGATCAAAATCAAGCGCACCCAAAGATGTTGAGGGGGTTGCTGGGGAATTTGGGGCTGGGCGGTAATGGGGGCGTTGGGGAGTAGGTTGCCGGTTTTGAGATAGTGAATCAGTCGATCGCGATCGCTTTGACTGAGCATTTGCCAGTTATCAATGGCGAGGGTTCCCCGTTCTAATAAGGCGATCGCCCCTGTTAACCCGTCCATGCGTCCGAAAAGAATATCAGTATTGATATCCCCCTCTGGAGTTTTGGGCAGTTGCCCACAATCAATTTCCGCAAAGGGGCGATTTTTAAGGCCAGATTGAGCGTGAATCATCCCCGCAATAAAGGTTTTGCCGCTACCGGGTAAGGCTTGGAGCAAAATGGGTTTTAAATCTTGGGCGGCTTGGGCAACCTGTTGGGCGAGTTTTTGACTCGATTTGCTCTCAGTGATCAGGGTGGCATCGGTGGGAACGGGGCGAATGTAGGGTTGTAATCCTTGAATGCGGGTTTGTTCTTTGGCGATGCGGTCTTGAAATTTGGCTAAATCCTGAACTAAGAGGGTATTGATGGCGCTGTTAATTTCAGGATATGCAGTTTTAAGTTGTTCAAACCGCTCTCTCGATAAAAACCAAATTTCACTTTTGGCGATCGCCATCGCCCCGGTTCGGTAGGTGGGGTTTTCTTCCACCATGCCGAGGGAAATATGACCGAAAAGTTCCCCGGCATTGCGGTAGGTAATATGGGTTTTACCCACTGGGGAAGTGCGATAGATTTCGACGCTGCCCCATTTAAGGAGATATAAACCTGCGGGGGTAGTATTTTGGTCAAAAATAGCGGTGTTGGCTGCTACGGATAGCAAGGAGAGAGATTCGGCAATTTTGGCGATCAATTTTGACCCTAACCTTCCCCAAATACGATGAAAACTTAACCAACTGATCCGATCTTGAAGATCTTCAGGGGTTGGCTCTGGGGGTTCAGCAGCATTGTTTAAAATCATAAAGAAGACAGAGGAAGAAATTTGAGGAGCGAGAGACTAAATTAAGCATGGTAATTTTCAAGATCTACGTTATGCGAATTGACCAAATACCGGAGTCATCAATTTTGACCCATACTCCCCTGTTTTTGATCTTGCTTTTTGAGTTGCCATTAAAACTTTATGTCCTCCTTTTTCAGGGGGATTGAGCGGCATTAAATCCCATCGCTCAAGAAACGACTATGGTTTATTTTGACACAGTTTTCACTTTTACACTCGGTCGATTGTCCCCAATCTTCAAAAATCTCAGTTCGCCCGTCGCTCAACTCACTGCTCCTCAATCAGCCGCGATCGCCCTCAATCCCATTAAGATAGGGGGATGATTACCATCATCTTGAGCAAACGCGGTGGATCTTGCAACCTGCTATCAGACCCTCGGCCTCCATTGGGGCGCATCCGTCCCGGAGATTAAAGCGGCCTATCGTCGCTTGGCCCGGTGTTATCACCCCGATTTACACCCCCAAAACGTCAAGGCAGCGGAAGCCAAGTTTATTGAGCTAACCCAAGCCTATGAATATCTGCTCCAAGCCCCCCATGACCATGGGCCTCCGGACTACCCCCAAAATACGGCTGTTGCCTCGCCCCCCCATAGCAGCACACCCCACCCCCTCAAAGCGCAAACCTATGAGAATTTACAAACCCTGCTGCGGCGACGGCGGTTTGCTCGGGCTGTGGCTCTGGTGGAGGGGTTAGTGATTCGCTTACCCGCAGATCCGGAGGTGCGGCAATGGCAGGCGATCGCCTACTATCAATGGGGCAAAGCTCTGATCGATCAAGGCCATGGCGAAAAAGCGAAAGTTTATCTCCGCAAAGCCCTCCGCAGCGACCCCCATAACCGCGAACTTTGGGCAGAAGTGGAATCCCAAGTCCATCGTTTGGCAAAAATTAGTTAGAGGATGTTGATGATGAATGACGCGATCAGCCCCAGTTATCAAGGGCAGTTTGGGGAATTTACGATTACGGAGGGCGATCGCCGTGAGGTGATCTTTTATCGTGCCGGCCTTGTGGTTGCTGGTTTCAGCTTCGCCCTGGGAACTCTCCTCTTCCTCACCCAAGCCCCCAGTCCCCTCCTTTGGCAGGGTTTAACCCTCCTCTTTGCCCTTTTTTCCCTCGGCTTAGGGGTGAGCCTTTGGTTCATTCATATTTATGTAAAACTCCTGCACCGGGTTTTACAACTGTTCTGGGCGGTGGGTTCTCTGGCGGCGTTGGGGATCATGGTGCGGGGGAGTGAACCGTTGCCGGTGGCGATCGCCCACCATCCCCCCCTGCTGATCGGCATTGGCTTCAGCTTCGCCGCCTTAACGGGGATTTTCTTCAAAGAAGCTTTTTGCTTTAATCGCCCGGAAACCAAACTCCTCACCCCCCTGATCCCCATCCTCCTCCTCGGTCATCTCCTCACCCTCCTCACCCCCACCCTAGAGCAAATCCTCCTCGGAATTTGGGCAGTGCTGTTTTTAATCTTCATCGGGCGCAAAATCATTCAACCGATTCCTCCGGATATTGGCGATAAATCAGTGTTTGCTGAACTACATCGCCAAACCCAACAGGCCCGCTAGAATGGCATTGAACCCTCTGAAATGATCAGGTATCTCGATCATGAACGCTGAACCGAATTCAGGGAAAATTGATAGTCTGGCTTGCATGGAGGGCAATACCCACCCTTCTCTCGGATCAAGACATCACCCAACCCCTGACAAGGGAAGCGATTAACATTGTGTCTCTTGCCTTTTCTGATCAATCCGGCAGCCTTTTCCCTACTGCCATTAAATCCCTAACCCTCGATGCAACGATTGAACAGTTACCCCTTGATAACTTCTCCGTTCCCATCACCGCCTTGAGCCAAGATGTAGCGGAGGAATTAAAGCAGAACCCGGCCCGGGTGGGTGTGATCCTCACAGACAATGGGGAATTTTTTGGCATGATTTCTCGTCGTCGGTTTTGGGAGCAGATGGGCCGCCCCTATAGCTTGGAATTGTTTTCTAAGCGATCGATTCTGCACCTCTATGGGTTTATTCAACAGGATGGCCTCCGGTTGCCGGGCTATATCCCCATTGTGCGGGCGGCTTGGTTGGCGCTGCAACGGCGGCCAGAATTGCTCTATGAGCCGATTATTGTTGATCTCTCCCCCCATTGCTATGGCTTGCTTGATAGTCATTATCTCTTGATGGCGGATTCCCAAATTCACCAGTTAACCATTCGACTGCTGCGGGAGTCGTCCCAACAGTTGGCTACGGCCAATCAACAACTGCAACGCTTGGCGACGCTAGACGGCTTAACGGGGATTAGTAACCGCCGCCAATTTGATGAATCCCTGCTCTCCCTCTGGTTTCAAGGGTCTCAAACGGGCAAGCCGATGACGCTGTTAATGCTGGATGTGGATTTTTTCAAACGGTATAACGACCATTACGGCCATTTAGCGGGGGATGATGCCCTGCGGAAGGTGGCTCAGGGGTTGCAAGCTGCGATGAATTTGCCCTTGGGGGTGGTGGCTCGCTATGGGGGGGAGGAGTTTGCGATGTTGTTGCCGGGGTGCGATCGCTCCCAAGGGGAAGGCTTTGCCCAAAAGGTTCAAGACCAGATCCACAGTTTAAAGCTTAGTTTTCCTGATTCTCCTGTGGGGGATGGCATTACCTTAAGCATTGGGGGGGCGGCGGTGATTCCCCAAGCCCATCGCGCACCTCAGGATTTAATTGCAGCGGCGGATCAGGCGTTGTATGCCGCGAAAGCAGCGGGGCGCGATCGCTGGCTCTTTGCGGATTAAGCCTGTTGGGGGGCAAATTGTTGGGCATAAAATTGGGCGTAGCGGCCATTTTGGGCTAACAGTTCGGCGTGGGTTCCGGCTTCGATCAGTTCCCCCTGTTCGAGGACAAAAAGGCGATCGGCACGGCGGACGGTGGCGAGGCGATGGGCAATCACAAACACGGTGCGATCGCGCATGATCCGCTCTAACGCTTCCTGTACCAAGGCTTCTGATTCTGAATCGAGGGCCGAGGTGGCTTCATCGAGAATCAGGATTTGGGGATTGAGGTACATGGCACGGGCGATCGCAATCCGTTGCCGTTGCCCCCCGGACAAGTTCACGCCCCGCTCCCCCACATAGGTAAAGTAACCCTGACTCAATTCGGTGATGAAATCATGGGCATTGGCAATTTTGGCCGCCGCCTCTACTTTGGCCAAATCATAATCTACTTGGCCAAAGGCAATGTTAGCGGCGATCGTTCCCGAAAATAGCACCGTTTCTTGAGGGACAAGGCCAATCTGTTGCCGTAAACTCTTCAGCGTCACTGTGGCCACATCCACGCCATCGATGAAAATTTGCCCCTGTTGGGGTTGATAAAATCGGGGCAATAGGTTGACTAACGTGGTTTTTCCCGCCCCGGAATGGCCCACCAAAGCAATCATTTCCCCCGGTTTGACCAAAAAACTGAGATTTTTTAACACCGGCTCACCGGGAAGATATTCAAAACAAATCTGTTGATATTCAACTTTCCCAGAAACCGGCGGCAGGTCTAAAGCTCCTACCTTTTCCACTACCGTTGGCTCTAAATTTAATAATTCAAATACCCGATCTACAGAGGCTTGGGCTTGCTTAAATTCATTGTAATTAGAAGTGGTAATACTAATCGGATCAATGAGCATCCCCACCGCCGCGAGATAGCCGACAAAGGAGCTACCGGTTAAATTGCCTTGGGAAATTTGCCAAGTTCCCAAGCAGAAAATTAAAACAACGCTCATGGCATAGAGGAAGCCGACAAAAACAATTTGAAAGGCTTTAATCCGCTCCGTCATATAGCGGGCGCGGCGATTATCTTCGGCAAATTGGGTAAATTGCTTGAGGGTGTAATCTTCGGCGGCAAAGGCTTTCACCAAACGAATACCGCTGAGATATTCAATTAATAAAGAAGAGAGATCGGCGATCCGGTTCTGACTGCGGCGGGAATATTGCAATAATTGTTCCCCGAAAAAGCCCACTAAAATTGCCATCAGGGGGCCAAGAATGACGGCGCTGGCGGTGAGTTGCCAGTTGAGATAAATCATCATTCCCAACACGACAATCAACTGTAAAACGCAGGGAATAAACTGCTGAAAGAGCTTATTAACCAATTCCCCCACCCGGTCTACATCTTCCGTGAGGCGATAGGATAAGTCCCCGGTTTTGGTGGTTTCAAAGTAGCTGAGGCTTAATTGTTGGAGATGTTTATAGACGGCGGTGCGGAGTTTGAGCGTGATTTGGAGGGCCGCCTTGGCCATGAACGTATCTTGATTGTATTGGGCGATCGCCCGTACAAAAAAGAGCGCCGCCGCAATCCCCGCCGCCCGCGTACTCCCCGCCACATTCCCCGTTCCCACGGATTGCGCCATGGCTTCCGCTAGTTTAATCAACGCCGGCCAACAGGCAGTAAACACGACTGTGGAAATCAGGGCGATGGCGATCGTTCCACCTTGGGCGCGGATGTAGGGGAGTAATTGGGAATAGTGAGAGGGCTGCTTCAAGATGCGTCCTTAGGCGGGGGTGTGGGGATGGAGGGCATGGTTTAGAACAGCATGGTGTTCTGGGGCCGGCGGGGGGGTTTTGACGGGGAAAAAGGGCTGATGGAGGCTGATCAGTTGGGCCAAAGTCCGTTTCAGTTGGGTGCGGGGGATGATCGCATCTACAAACCCACAGTTGAGCAAATATTCCGCCGTTTGGAAATCATCGGGGAGTTTTTCCCGGATTGTCTGCTCAATTACCCGACGGCCCGCAAAACCAATGGCGGCCTTGGGTTCCGAGATAATCACATCCCCCAACATCGCAAAACTGGCGGTTACGCCGCCCATCGTGGGGTTGGTGAGGACAGGAATATAAAGCAGTTTGGCTTGGCGGTGGCGTTCTAAAGCTCCGGAGATTTTCGCCATCTGCATTAAACTCAGCATTCCCTCCTGCATTCGCGCCCCCCCCGATGCACAGATGATCAGCACCGTTAGGCCCTCCTCTGTGCCGTATTCAATCAGGCGGGTGAGCTTTTCCCCCACCACTGACCCCATACTCCCCCCCATAAAGGCAAAATCCATCACCCCCAAGGCGACGGGGAGGCCATCTAAAAGGCCCGTGCCGGTTTGAACGGCATCGCTGAGGCCGGTTTTGGTTTGGTAATCCCGGAGGCGGTCTTTATAGGGTTTGCGATCGCGGAATCCTAGGGGATCAACGGGGCGAATTTCCGTATTGAGGGGTTTCCAAGTTTGGGGATCAATCAGTTGGTTGATGCGCTCCTGACTGCCAACGCGGAAATGGTGATGGCATTCATGGCACACCATCGCGTTAGCCTGGAGGTCTTTTGTATAGGCCAGTACGCCGCAGTTGGGGCATTTTGTCCAGAGGCCATCGGCAATTTCTCGCTCCTGGTTAGCTGGGGGGACGGGGGGTTGATCTTTTTCGCGATTGGCAAACCAGTCAAATAAAGACATTGTGAGATTTTAAGCACTCCGTGGACTAAAAAAGTAGATGTTATTGAGCGGGACGTTAACAACCGGCCCTAGGGTTCATCGTCTGGTTCTAGCTCTTCTTCTTTGGGACTGAGCAGGAGCAGGGCTGTCCAGCGATCGGGGGAAAGCACCTGTAATGCGGTTTCTCCGGCTAAAAAACAACCACTGGCCCCAACTTGAATGATGCGGCTGGGAATGTCATGGCCGGCAAGAATTTGCTCCATCAGTTCCGCTTCCCACCGTGAGCTAACAACTTTAATCGTGATCCAGGACACAGGGTTCATTGTATCAATGGGGGGTTAATCTCGTTTCATCCTGCCCCGAAAATGAGGCGTTGGTAGCTGGTGATCATTATCTCACCCCAGAAAATGGTAAGCACAGCCCCCAAGGCGAGAAAGGGGCCAAAGGGGATGGGTTGCTGGCGGTTGAGGAGGCCGAGGGCGATCGCCCCTCCCCCTAAAAATGCCCCTCCCACACAGCCTAAAAAGGCCGCCAAGGCTGCCCCCTGCCAACCGAGCCACGCCCCAATCATCGCTAAAAGTTTGGCATCACCGGCCCCCATGGCGGTGCGGCCGTAGAAGATGGAGCCGATCAGGGCGATTAATTCTAACCCCCACAGGGCCAGGACGGCCCCAAAAATTCCCGTTACAACCCGGCTGGCGCTAGCTTCAATCGCGGTGGTTTCTACCCAACCCTGTACCGCGAGAAATACCAGGCCCACGACTAAACCGGATTGGGTGAGGGGGTTGGGGAGGGTGAGGGTATCGCAATCGATGAGGGCGAGGGTGAGGAGCCAACTGAGGAGCAGGCAATAGCCGAGGGTGGTGAGGGTGGGGCCGAATTGCCAGAAGGTGGCGAGGAAAAGGAGGGCGGCGATCGCCTCAATGAAGGGATACCGCCAGGAAATCCCGCCGCCACAGTGGCGACATTTTCCCCGTAACCAAAACCAGGCCAAAACGGGGATGTTGTCGTACCAATGAATGTGGGTTTGGCAGTGGGGGCAGTGGGAAGGGGGGAAGAGGATCGATTTGCCAGCGGGGATGCGGTAGATGATCACATTCAGGAAGCTGCCGATGGCGGAGCCGATGATCAGGATGAAGAGGGTGGTGGTGAGGGTGAGGAGGTGATCCATTGGGGGAGTAGGGAGTGGGAAGTGGGAAGTAGGAAGTAAGAAGTGGGAAGTGGGGAATCAATGGATGTAGGGGCGTTGGCGTAAGCCTGCCGGAGGCACAAAAACTTTTCGCCCCTAGGCAATCGGTTTGGAGTAGGGACTTCAGGCCGCTCCGGCTTGGTGGTAGCGATCGCATCAACCCCCTTGGCTACCGCTATAAATTTGTGATTTTTACCATTGACTTGACAATCTCGCAAATTATCGTTACATTAGTTTACATAAGGCGTTACAAACCTAAACAAAAGACATCGGAGGCTTCCTATGAGCTACCTCGCTATTCTCTTTGCACTCATGATCGCTGGTTGGGCTGCTGCTGCCCTGATTGGGTCACAGGCTTATTTTCGGGGGGAACAGTCGAAGCCGATCCACGAACGTAACTGGAACTCCGCAGAATTTGACCAATTGGCCACTTCGGTAACGGGTCAAGCCACGGACTACGGCGATCGCCGTCCCGCCTACGAAATGGATGCCTACGCCACGCAGGCTTTCACCAACGTTTAACAAGTTTCCATCGGTTCTCCTAAATCTGGATCAGGGAGGGGCTTTTGCCCCTCCTTTTTTTGTACTCCCTACTCGCGCCATGGCTCATGCCATGGCATGGGCTTTCGGCGGCTCTGCCGCCTGTAGGGAAGGGAGCAATGTAGGGGCGAAAAATTTTTCGCCCCCACACCCCATTTTTTCCTATTGCCTGTTCCCTATTCCCCTACCCCTAAAATTTCCTGTAACTCCACCACCCGACCCACCACCGCCACGGCTGGTGCTTCAAACTGTGCTGCTTCCACTTGGGCGACGATGGTTCCTAATGTGCCGATCAATTCGGACTGTTCGGGGCGAGTTCCCCAGCGGATCAGGGCGATCGCCGTATCAGCACTGAGGCCGCCGGCCTGGAGGGCGGTGGTGATGTGGGGGAGGTTGTGGAGGCCCATATAAATAACGATGGTTTCGGAACCTTGGGCGATCGCCCCCCAATCTACTTGAGGGCAATATTTCCCCGCCGCTTCATGGCCCGTAACAAACGTCACGGAGCAGCTATAACCGCGATGGGTGACGGGAATACCGGCATAGGCAGGGGCAGCAATCCCGGCGGTAATGCCGGGGATCACTTCCACCGGCACACCGGCCCGGCGTAAATCGGCCATTTCTTCCCCGCCCCGACCAAACACAAAGGGATCGCCCCCTTTTAAGCGGACAATAATCGCGTGATCTTGGGCTTTTTCAATCAGCAATGCGGTGGTTTCATCTTGGGCTTTGGAATGTCGCCCCCGCCGTTTCCCGGCGTTGATCTGCTCCGCTTGGGGGTTGATCATGGCCAAAATCGGCGGGCTAACCAGGGCATCATAAATCACCACATCAGCGGATTCTAAGAGGGCTTTGCCCTTGAGCGTCATTAATCCGGGATCACCGGGGCCGGCTCCCAATAGATAAACTTTCCCCAACGTCGTGGTTTTAACCGTTTTAACCATAGAAATTATTGATGCAGAATCCAATCCAGGAGTAAGGGCATAAATTCTGGGATGTCGCTGAGGGGCTGGCCCAGATGGAACTGAACGGGGGTAAATTTGGGCTGAAGGGTTTGCAGTTGTTGGGCGATCGCCTCGGTAATCCCGCCGGTAAATAAAAAATAGGGCTGAATGAACCAATGGGTCTGTTCAGGGGTAACGAATCGCCGCAATTGCTGGGCTAAATCCGGCATCACTGACCAATAGGCGGCGATCGCATTTAAGCGATGGGCCATGGCTTCCACCGGCTGATTGCCCCCCAAGCGACGGCTCCCGTGGGCTAGCAACAGCCGCCCCGCCTCCGGATAGGCCGCAAATTGTCGCCGTAGCAACGCCGTCATCCCCAGATGGCTGCCCAAATAGGGGGCGATCGTCAAAGGCAGAGCCTTATCCCCCATCACCTGAGCTAATTCCACCTCATGGGGAATATCCTCCCGCACATGGACACCGGGAAGTAAAAACAGGGGGAGGAGTTTGAGTTGCGTAAAACCCTGCGATCGCCCCTGGAGCATCACCGTCATAATTTGTTGATGGAGGGGTTCCGGTTCCGCCTCTAAGCAAGCCGTGGCCACCCAGACCGGAGCCTGAGACTGCGGGGCTAAAGCCGCTGTCACCCGTTGAGCTAAATCCGTGAATGCCCTTTGAGAACGGACATCTCGGCTACCATGTGCAATCAATAAATAGGCCGTAGACAAAAGCGTTGGGGAAGAAATGGTGAATAGCAAACCAAAGTTGTGACTACCTGGGTTAAATTTTGCCACGAAAAACCCCTCAAGGGCTGAGGGGCAAAGGATCAAACCGCAGCAGATTTTCTAAAAGCCAGCACCTTGGTGGTGCATGGGAATTCCGGCAGGGCGGGAAATGGCGGAGGTCATCAAGGCGCTGAACCCTCCCACAATCAAAACACCGATAATTGCGGCGGTGCTGGAAACCCGTTTGAGATTAAACTGCCATTGCCAGGAAACTGGCTGCAAGTTCAGGGGACTAACGGTTTCCTCATACACCATCGCCATGTGACTATAGCCAAGCATTTCCATGGGCGATCGCTCCAATTACAATTTCTGACTTGAGATGCACACCATCCAGGACGGCCCCAAGGGGCCACGAATGGACTCCAATCTAGCATCTTTAATGGCGGATGGCTTCAGAGAACAGCATTCAAATTAAGAAGTGTTAAGTTGAAAGGAGGTCTCCCCTTCATTCCTTTGCCCGTGATCATCCTCTTTCGCCTTGAACCGGCCGTGCGTCGTAACCTCCTATTCTTGTTCTGTACAGCGTTATGCTTTTGGTTGAGCCTAACGTCACTCCTGCCGGTGTTACCCCTCTACATCGAAGCCACCGGAGCCACATCGGGACAAGTGGGTTTAGTGATGGGCAGCTTTGCCATTGGCCTGCTCTTGACGCGGGGCGTGTTGGGGCGATGGTCGGATGAGCGGAGTCGTAAGCTTGTTGTCCAGATTGGTACGGTCGTTGCGGGGTTAGCCCCCTTTGGTTATTTATTCCTCACGGCCTTGCCGATGCTGGTGGCGATTCGGGCGATCCATGGTTTAAGTATTGCCGGCCTAACAACGGGTTACAGCACATTGGTGATTGATCTAGCTCCCCCTGATAAACGAGGGGAAATTCTTGGTTATATGACACTGGCGGTTCCCATGGGCATGGCGATGGGGCCAGCGTTGGGGGGATTTTTGGGAGAAACATATGGTTTTGGGATGGTGTTCATCCTATCGGGCATTTTAGGCTTCTTGGCATTTCTTTTTGCCAGCCAAGTGGAGGATGGCACAACGAAACCCCAAAGCTTAACAGCATCTGCCCCACCGCTTTCCCTGTGGGATTGGCTCGGCTTAGACCGCCTTTGGATCTTAGCCCAAGGGCCGCGATTACGGATTCCGGCTTTGGTGTTGCTGTTGGTGGGCATGGCGTTTGGGGCGTTGACGACGTTTATCCCCGCCTATATTCGTGATAGTGGGGCGGGGTTGAATGTGGGGCTGTTTTATACGGCGATCGCCCTCTCCAGCTTTTCCGTCCGCATCTTCACCGGCCGAGCCTCTGACCGTTTGGGCCGAGGGTTATTCATCACCGGCAGCCTCCTCGCCTATCTCATTTCAATGATCCTCCTCGCCAAAGCCAGCAGTGGCGTTATTTTTCTCCTCGCCGGCCTCGCCGAAGGGGCCGGCGCTGGCACATTAATCCCGATGATGACCGCCTTAGTGGCAGATCGTTCACTCCCCAATGAACGCGGACAGGTGTACTCTGTTTGTTTGGGAGGATTTGATCTCGGCATTGCTCTTGGGGGGCCGGTTGCCGGGAGTTTATTGCCACAACTGAGCTATGGCGGCGTTTTTGCCGGAGCAGCGGTGTTAGTCCTGCTGGCGTTATTAATTTTCATGACCCTTTCCAGCCAAGATATGGGCCATTCATTCCGGTTTGCCACCGGGCGTGGCCGTGATGTATATGCCCAAGATGGGGCCTAAGGTTCGACCTTTGGCTACTGACGGCGGCGCTGATTTTTCCCTAAGATAAGGACAATTTTATACCTTTGGGAAAATTGCCCGTGGCTTCAATACGCCCTTTACCCCTGGATAGCCCGGTAGCCGGGTTTGCTGCCGCCACCTTTGCCGCTCGCACCACGTTAGAGCGGCAATTGGAAAATCAATGTGTTTGTGAGGAGGAGGAAGAAGGGGGAGAGGCAATCAGTACATCGGATCAATCCCCTCAGGTGGCATCTCTCAACCGTTTTGCCGCTAAAATCATCGACGATCCCCTCCTCATGGACAAACTGGGACGGCGGGTTTACGAACTCCTGCAAGCGGATTTACAGCAACAACGGGAACGCAATGGATATTACGGGAGACGGTAATGGCAGATAAATATGATGATTATGAACTAAATTATGTCACCGAAAACCGCTTTTATGTTGAAATGCAAGAAAAAAGCTATATCAGCGCGAGTTTTCAAGAATGCTCCGGTTTAGGGTTTGATATTGAGTATGATTCTTTCTATGAAGGGGGGGTGAATAACCAGCAGCGGATTTCCCTCGGCAATACCAAATTTACTGATGTCACGCTCAAACGGGGCATGACCAACGATATGGCCTTCCTGGGTTGGGCTTGTCGGATGCTGACAGAATTAGAGCCAATGAGCGATAAAAATATCAGTACCCACCGTCGTAATGTCAATATTTTACTCTTCAACCAAGCCGGGGAAACTGTCCAAACCTGGACATTAATTGGGGCTGTACCTGTGGGTTGGAAAGCACCCAATCTCAATGCAGATTCGAGCAGTGTGGGCATTGAAGAATTAACCCTTGCCTATGAAGGGGTCAAAATTACGGTTAAGAAAAAACCGGCGGGTGGGACGAGTGCGGGGGCGACGGTTCATAGCAATGGCCGTGATGCTGAATCTGGATTCTTTACAAGTAGTTAGCAAATTTTATGACCTTTCCCCTCGGACAACACCGCTTTTTAGGGCAGCATTTTTTGCAGCCTAAATTCCTCAATCCCCTGGGTCATCTATCCTTGGGGGTGTTGTCTGCGTTGCCTCGGTTGCAGGGGTTGGGCGTATTACAAACTGATCTTTTAGAAGGAGCAGAAGCTAATGATGGGATGGAGGGGGGGCGATCGCCCCTCAAACCCACCCCCCTCCGTTCTATCAATCCCCCCCTTGCCCAACCCACCCGCCCCACAACCCCCACAAGCCAACGTCAGCCCGAACCCAATCCCCCCATTGCACCGCCGGAGGTGCGTCCCCCCTCACCAGTGAGCCGACCCAGTTCAGCCGCAGAATTATTACAGCGGATGAAAGACAATGCCCGCATGGCCACCGGCAAAGAGATTAAGCCGGAGATTAAGTTACCAAATGCGAATACTGGGGTTGATCTCCAAAAGCAGCCTGAAATGCCTCATCATCCGGTTGATCCCCAACCCATTCCCACTCATCAGATCCCCCCCAGTCGCAAACCGATCCCCCCCACGCAACTGCCAGGATCACGACCCAGTGCAGCGGCAGAACTATTGCAGCGCATGAAAGATAATGCGCGGATTGCCACAGGCAAAGAGATCAAGCCGGAGATTAAGTTACCAGATGCGAATGCTGGGGTTGATCTCCAGAAACAGCCTGAAACGCCTCATCATTCGGTTGATCCCCAACCCGTTCCCACTCATCAGATCCCCCCCAGTCGCAAACCAATCCCCCCCACGCAACCTACAGGCGCACGACCCAGTTCAGCGGCAGAACTATTGCAGCGCATGAAAGATAATGCGCGGATTGCCACAGGCAAAGAGATCAAGTCAAACTTAACCATAACGCCTAGTGATGGCGAAGTTAACCGACAATCTCAATCAGATTTTTCTGATCAATCTGAACAAATTTCAGAAAAAAAAAGTAATTCAAACACAGAAACGACTCCTAAACCCAATACTCCAAAGGGAATCATTGATTCAATCAAAAATGTTGCACAGAAAATCATAGGAGGTGTTCCTTCCGGGAAATCTAGCAACAAAAATCCTACAACAATTAATTCTCCTGAAACAATTCAACGTCAGTTAGAGACAACGGAACCCAGTTCTTTTGAAACTATCCAACAACAAGTAACGAATTTACCAAGTCAACCTCAATCTATAAAATCTAGTGGTGTTGACAGTATTCAACGTCAATCAGAAATTGGTCAGCCTAGCTCTCCTGAAGTAATTCAACGTCAAGAGCAGAATTTTTCTGTTCCGTCTCAAATTAGCGAAACCGATTCTCCTGAAATTGTTCAGCATCAAACTGAAGTTAGTCAGTCTAACTCTCCTGAAACTATTCAGCGTCAAACTGAAGTCAGTCAGTCTAGCTCTCCTGAAGTAATTCAACGTCAAGAGCAGAATTTTTCTGTTCCGTCTCAAATTAGCGAAACCGATTTTCCTGAAATTGTTCAGCGTCAAACTGAAGTCAGTCAGCCTAGCTCTCCTGAAATTGTTCAGCGTCAATCAGAAATTGGTAAAGCTAACCCGCCTGAAGTAATTCAACGTCAAGAGCAGAATTTTTCTGTTCCGTCTCAAATTAGCGAAACCGATTTTCCTGAAGTTGTTCAGCGTCAAACTGAAGTCAGTCAGCCTAGCTCTCCTGAAACTATTCAGCGTCAAACTGAAGTCAGTCAGTCTAGCTCTCCTGAGACTGTTCAGCGTCAAACTGAAGTTAGTCAGTCCAATTCTCCTGAAATTGTTCAGCGTCAAACTGAAGTTAGTCAGTCTAGTTCTCCTGAAACTGTTCAAAGACAAGAGCAGAATTTTTCTGTTCCGTCTCAAATTAGTGAAACCGATTTTCCTGAAGTTGTTCAGCGTCAAACTGAAGTCAGTCAGTCTAGCTCACCTGAAATTGTTCAGCGTCAATCAGAAATTGGTCAAGCTAACCCGCCTGAAGTAGTTCAACAGCAAGAGCAGAATTTTTCTGTTCCGTCTCAAATTAGCGAAACCGATTTTCCTGAAGTTGTTCAGCGTCAATCAGAAATTGGTCAGCCTAGCTCACCTGAAACTATTCAACGACAAGAGCAAGATTTTTCTGTTCCATCTCAAACCAGAGAAACCAATTCTCCTGAAGTTGTTCAGCGTCAAACTGAAGTCAGTCAGTCTATCTCTCCTGAAACTATTCAGCGTCAAACTGAAGTTAGTCAGTCTAGTTCTCCTGAAACTGTTCAAAGACAAGAGCAGAATTTTTCTGTTCCGTCTCAAATTAGTGAAACCGATTTTCCTGAAGTTGTTCAGCGTCAATCAGAAATTGGTCAGCCTAGCTCACCTGAAATTGTTCAGCGTCAAACTGAAGTCAGTCAGTCTAGCTCTCCTGAAGTAATTCAACGACAAGAGCAGAATTTTTCTGTTCCGTCTCAAATTAGTGAAACCGATTTTCCTGAAGTTGTTCAGCGTCAAACTGAAGTCAGTCAGTCCAATTCTCCTGAAATTGTTCAGCATCAAACTGAAGTTAGTCAGTCTAGTTCTCCTGAAACTGTTCAAAGACAAGAGCAGAATTTTTCTGTTCCGTCTCAAATTGGTGAAACCGATTTTCTTGAAACTGTTCAACGTCAATCAGAAATTGGTCAAGCTAACCCGCCTGAAGTGGTTCAACGACAAGAGCAAGATCTTCCTGTTCTATCTCAAATTAGCAAAATCGATTTTCCTGAAACTGTTCAGCGTCAAACTGAAGTCAGTCAGCCTAGCTCACCTGAAATTGTTCAGCGTCAATCAGAAATTGGTCAAGCTAACCCGCCTGAAGTAGTTCAACAGCAAGAGCAGAATTTTTCTGTTCCATCTCAAATTAGCGAAACCAATTCTCCTGAAGCTGTTCAGCGTCAATCAGAAATTGGTCAGCCTAGCTCGCCTGAAGTGGTTCAACGACAAGAGCAAGATCTTCCTGTTCTATCTCAAATTAGCAAAATCGATTTTCCTGAAGCTGTTCAGCGTCAAACTGAAGTCAGTCAGCCTAGCTCACCTGAAATTGTTCAACGTCAATCAGAAATTGGTCAGTCTAGCTCTCCTGAAGTAATTCAACGACAAGAGCAAGATTTTTCTGTTTCATCTCAAACCAGAGAAATCAATTCTCCTGAAGTTGTTCAGCGTCAAACTGAAGTCAGTCAGTCTATCTCTCCTGAAACTATTCAGCGTCAAACTGAAGTCAGTCAGCCTAGCTCTTCTAAAGTAATTCAACGACAAGAGCAAGATTTTTCTGTTCCATCTCAAACCAGAGAAATCAATTCTGCTGAAACTGTTCAGCGTCAAACTGAAGTTAGTCAGTCTAGCTCTCCTGGAATTGTTCAGCGTCAATCAGAAATTGGTCAGTCTAGCTTTCCTGAAGTAATTCAACGACAAGAGCAGGATTTTTCTGTTCCGTCTCAGATTGGTGAAACCGATTTTCTTGAAACTGTTCAACGTCAATCAGAAATTGGTCAAGCTAACCCGCCTGAAGTGGTTCAACGACAAGAGCAAGATCTTCCTGTTCTATCTCAAATTAGCAAAATCGATTTTCCTGAAACTGTTCAGCGTCAAACTGAAGTCAGTCAGCCTAGCTCACCTGAAATTGTTCAGCGTCAATCAGAAATTGGTCAAGCTAACCCGCCTGAAGTAGTTCAACAGCAAGAGCAGAATTTTTCTGTTCCATCTCAAATTAGCGAAACCAATTCTCCTGAAGCTGTTCAGCGTCAATCAGAAATTGGTCAGCCTAGCTCGCCTGAAGTGGTTCAACGACAAGAGCAAGATCTTCCTGTTCTATCTCAAATTAGCAAAATCGATTTTCCTGAAGCTGTTCAGCGTCAAACTGAAGTCAGTCAGCCTAGCTCACCTGAAATTGTTCAACGTCAATCAGAAATTGGTCAGTCTAGCTCTCCTGAAGTAATTCAACGACAAGAGCAAGATTTTTCTGTTTCATCTCAAACCAGAGAAATCAATTCTCCTGAAGTTGTTCAGCGTCAAACTGAAGTCAGTCAGTCTATCTCTCCTGAAACTATTCAGCGTCAAACTGAAGTCAGTCAGCCTAGCTCTTCTAAAGTAATTCAACGACAAGAGCAAGATTTTTCTGTTCCATCTCAAACCAGAGAAATCAATTCTGCTGAAACTGTTCAGCGTCAAACTGAAGTTAGTCAGTCTAGCTCTCCTGGAATTGTTCAGCGTCAATCAGAAATTGGTCAGTCTAGCTTTCCTGAAGTAATTCAACGACAAGAGCAGGATTTTTCTGTTCCGTCTCAGATTGGTGAAACTGATTTTCCTGAAACTGTTCAACGTCAATCAGAAATTGGTCAAGCTAACCCGCCTGAAGTAATTCAACGACAAGAGCAGGATTTTTCTGTTCCGTCTCAGATTGGTGAAACTGATTTTCCTGAAACTGTTCAACGTCAATCAGAAATTGGTCAGTCTAGCTTTCCTGAAGTAATTCAACGACAAGAGCAGAATTTTTCTGTTCCGTCTCAAATTAGCGAAACCGATTCTCCTGAATTTGTTCAGCGTCAAACTGAAGTTAGTCAGTCTAGTTCTCCTGAAGTAATTCAACGTCAAGAGCAGAATTTTTCTGTTCCGTCTCAAATTAGCGAAACCAATTTTCCTGAAATTGTTCAGCGTCAAACTGAAGTCAGTCAGCCTAGCTCACCTAAAATTGTTCAGCGTCAAACTGAAGTTAGTCAAGCTAACCCGCCTGAAGTAATTCAAAGACAAGAGCAGGATTTTTCTGTTCCATCTCAAATTAGCGAAACCAATTTTCCTGAAATTGTTCAACGTCAATCAGAAATTGGTCAGTCTAGCTTTCCTGAAGTAGTTCAACGACAAGAGCAGGATTTTTCTGTTCCGTCTCAAATTAGCGAAACCGATTTTCCTGAAGTTGTTCAGCGTCAATCAGAAATTGGTCAGCCTAGCTCACCTGAAGTAATTCAACGACAAGAGCAAGATTTTTCTGTTCCATCTCAAACCAGAGAAACCAATTCTCCTGAAGTTGTTCAGCGTCAATCAGAAATTGGTCAAGCTAACCCGCCTGAAGTGGTTCAACGACAAGAGCAAGATCTTCCTGTTCTATCTCAAATTAGCGAAATCGATTTTCCTGAAGCTGTTCAGCGTCAAACTGAAGTCAGTCAGCCTAGCTCTCCTGAAATTGTTCAACGACAAGAGCAAGATTTTTCTATTCCATCTCAAATTAGCAAAACCAATTCTCCTGAAGTTGTTCAGCGTCAAACTGAAGTCAGTCAGCCTAGCTCTCCTGAAATTGTTCAACGACAAGAGCAAGATTTTTCTATTCCATCTCAAATTAGCAAAACCAATTCTCCTGAAGTTGTTCAGCGTCAAACTGAAGTCAGTCAGCCTAGCTCTCCTGAAATTGTTCAACGACAAGAGCAAGATTTTTCTATTCCATCTCAAATTAGCGAAACCAATTCTCCTGAAGTTGTTCAACATCAAACTGAAGTCAGTCAGCCTAGCTCTCCTGAAATTGTTCAACGACAAGAGCAGGATTTTTCTGTTCCGTCTCAGATTGGTGAAACCGATTTTCCCGAAACTGTTCAACGTCAATCAGAAATTGGTCAGCCTAGCTCTTCTGAAGTAATTCAACGTCAAGAGCAAGATTTTTCTGTTCCATCTCAAACCAGAGAAGCTAATTCTCCTGAAACTGTTCAGCGTCAAACTGAAGTTAGTCAGCCTAGCTCTCCTGAAATTGTTCAGCGTCAAACTGAAGTTAGTCAGTCTAGCTCTCCTGAAGTTGTTCAGCGTCAAACTGAAGTTAGTCAGTCTAGCTCTCCTGAAGTTGTTCAGCGGCAATCAGAAATTGGTCAAGCTAACCCGCCTGAAGTGATTCAAAGACAAGAACAGGATTTTTCTGATCCGTCGCAAACTAAAGCAACCAATTCCGCTGAAACTGTTCAGCGTCAAACTGAAGTTAGTCAGCCTAGCTCTCCTGAAGTTGTTCAGCGTCAATCAGAAATTGGTCAAGCTAACCCGCCTGAGGTGGTTCAACAGCAAGAGCAGAATTTTTCTGTTCCATCTCAAATTAGCGAAATCGATTTTCCTGAAGTTGTTCAGCGTCAAACTGAAGTTAGTCAGTCTAGCTCTCCTGAAATTGTTCAGAAAAAAACGAAACCTGAAAAATCGAAAAATGCAGGAAAACCTTTAGGGCAAACCCAACTTGTCAAAGGTCATAAACTGCCTCAAGTTTTAAATCAAATTAGTCGGTTTAGTCCTTTGAGGCGATCGCCCCCCCCCACCCCCACACCAACCCCCATCATCCAAAAGCAACCCAATCCCCAATCTTCACCCAGCCCTCAACCCGGCACAACCATTCCTGAAAGCTGGTCAAGCATTGCCGAACTCTTGGCCGGCAATAGCCCCAATCCCGAAACAATTCAAAGACAGTCCAGCCCAGAACCGCAAACACCCCTAACCCGGAAATCCCTAACGCCCCAGAAAAAACCCTTGGGCAAAACCCAAAACCTCCAAGCCAATCAAGGCAAACCCAGAAAATGGAGTTCCGTAAAAGGGGTCATTCAAGCCCAAACTGACCCCAAACTCAAAAACACCAAAACTTTAGAATTCACCCCCCAAGGTGTTAAAGTTTTAGCACAACAAAATACTCAAGGTACAATTCAAAAATCTGACGATGTAGATAGTGAAAAAACAGATAATGCTTTAGAATCAAAATATTCCTACGCTAGTCAGTATCAAACTCAACAAACTGAAGCGGATCATCTTGAACACCTTGCCCATGCCATTTATCACATTGTCCAACAACGGATTACCATTGAGCAAGAACGCCATGGGCGAGGCTACGCTGGCCGAAGACCTTGGTAAACTGTTAATCAATTTGGAGGCACACTGATGAGTACAAATTCAACCCCTACGGGAAAACTAGAAAAAGCCGTCTTAACATCAGATGAAAGTGATAATATTGAATTTCAATTTAACCCTGTTAAATTACAATTTAAGCAGTCTATCAACCTGAATGTTGAATCCGCAGCAAGAACAGAAGAAGGCTCACCGAAAGTGAGCTTTAAAGGCCCTTGTACCAGAGTGCTGACGATTTCAGATATTCGGTTTGATACCTATGAGACCGGGGAGAATGTGATTGAAAAATATATTGGTAAATTTTTGAAAGCCCTTGATTTTGCTGAAAAAGGAGAAGCCAAAGGGAAGCGGCCGCCAACCTACACATTTATTTGGGGACAAAATCAATATATTCGCCGTTGTTTTATTGAATCCCTTGATTTTGACATTACTCGATTTTTAATTGATGGGACACCTGTTCAAGCCGTTATTAGCTCTTTAGAGTTAAAAGAAGTTGAATCTATTGCCGCCAGTGGATCTACCAATCCCTTTGGCCGAGGTAGTACCCCCAATCGATAATTTATTTCTCCAAAATTGAACAATCATGGCAACAACTTATATTTCTCAGCCCAGCTTAAAAATTGCTGGTCAAGATGCATCAAAAGACTTGATGAATGATATTTTGCAAATTGCGATTGAACAGAGCTTGCATTTGCCAGCCATGTTTACGCTGATTATTCGCAATTCAAAATTTCCGGGCAATTCTAACGATAAATTTTGGCAGCATGACAGTGTTTTTGAAATTGGCAAAGAGGTTGAGGTTGGTTTTATTTCCAGCACAACAGAAGATAAAGAATTTGATGACCGCAATGAGGGAACGGTAATCAAGGGAGAAATTACGGCCATTGAAACCCAATTCACCAGTGGTTCTGATGCTCCCATTATCATCCGGGGCTATGATGTTTCCCATCGTTTGCATCGCGGTCGATTCAATCGCTCTTTTCAGGATAAAACGGATAGTGATATTGTTAATAATATTATTGGTGAGGTGGGCATTGCTGCCAATACCGTTGATTCGACGAGTCCTGTTCATGAATATGTTTTCCAAGAAAATCAAACCAATATGGAATTTTTGCGAGAGCGGGCGGCTCGCAATGGCTATGAGCTTTTTGTTCAGGATGGCAAATTAAATTTTCGTAAACCAACTTCAGATGCTAGCGTTGATTTAACGTGGTTAAAGGATTTGTATGATTTTCGCGTGCGGGTGTCGAGTGCGGAGCAGGTGAGTTCTGTGGAGGTGAGGGGTTGGGATTATAAAACAAAAGAGCCGATTGTTTCGACTAAAAATACTGATCAAGTTTTAACCAGTACGGATTATGGTAAAGGAAAAAGCACCAGTAGTAAGTTTAGCGGTAAACCGACAAATCCTAAGGTGATTGTTGTTGATCATCCCATTGCCAGTGCAGCAGAGGCGGATACGATCGCCCAGGCTTTGGTGAATGAATTAGGGGGGGAATTTGTGGTAGCGGATGCTCGCGCTGAAGGTAATCCTAAAATTTGCCCTGGCAAGGTGATTAAGCTCAAGGAAATGGGCAAGTATAGTGGTGATTATTATGTGACAGAAACCCGCCATATTTATGAAGAACGAGTTTATATTACTGAATTTAGCGTGCGGGGTTTGCGGGGGGGCGATTTGTTGGCAACCCTTGCGCCGCCGACCCGATTACAGCCGGGTCAGACGTTAATGGTGGGTCAGGTGACGGATAATAATGATCCCAAAAAGTGGGGCCGGGTGCGGGTTTGGTTTCCGACATTAACGCCGAAGGAGGGGAAAGATGCCCATGCGAGTTATTGGGCGCGGGTGGTGGCGATCGGGGCCGGCCCGGATCGGGGGTTTGATGCTTTGCCGGAGATTGATGATGAGGTGTTGGTGGCTTTTGAGCATGGGGATATTCATCGCCCTTATGTGATTGGGGGGGTGTGGAATGGGAAAGATGCACCGCCAACGGTGGTGACGGATAGTGTGGTGGATGGCAAGGTGCGGTTACGGACGTTTAAGACGCGCACGGGTCATCAGTTGCAGTTTGTTGAAGAGGATAAAAGTGCGGTTAAAAAAGGAATTTATCTAGATACGAAAGAGAAGTATTATTTACACTTCAATGATACAGAGGAATTTATTGAGATCAAAACAAAGGATGGATTTTTAATTCGGCTTGATAATAAAAACAAAAAGATTCAAGCCAAGACTGCTGGCGGTCATGAGGCTGTTTTAGATGATCAAGGTAAAAAAATTGAACTGAAGTCGTCGGGGGGGCATAAGGTGACGCTAGATGATAATGGTCGGAGTATTGATGTTACTTCTTCCGGGGATATTAATTTAAAGGCGGGGGCGGGGAAAAATATTAATTTAGATGCGATGAAAATCAATCTTAAGGGTCAGACTGATATTGCATTAACCGTAGGAGGGAATAAGTTAGAAATATCGATGGCGAGTGTTAATTTAAAGTCAACGGCGATGACCACAGTAGAGGGGAGTATGACGACGATTAAAGGATCAGCGACGGTGAGTGTTTCGGCAGCATCGATTAGTTTAGGATAGGAGGATTAAGCAATGCCAATGTTAGTGACGATGGGCGCGATGATGCAGTGCATTCCCTTTGGGGCTGCGCCGAGTAGTTTGATGGTTATTCCGAAGGGGACTCCTGTTTTGGCTCCGGCTTTTGCGGCATCGATTATGGATTTTGTGCCTTTTGTGAATATTTTGCCCTTTGGGGTTTGTACGTCGTTGGCGAATCCGGCGGTGGCAGCGGCAACGGCGGCGGCTTTAGGGGTGTTAACACCAATGCCCTGTACGCCCGTGATTGTGGGGCCTTGGAAGCCGGGGGCGGTGAAGCCGAAGATTGGGGTGTTTCCGGCGTTGTCGGATACGTCGATTTGTAATTGTGCTTTTGGGGGGACGATTAAGATTACGTCGCCGGGTCAGTTTAAGGTGACGGTGACATGAGGGGGGCGGGGGTTTGGTTGGGTCAGGTGTGGCGATCGCACATCTCCCTCAATGCCACCATTACCTTGCCCTGCCTCCCTTCCCAAATGGCTGCGATTGTTGAGAAGGTGGCGGGGTTGGTGGAATCCTTTGGTCAGCCCTTTGAGGGGAATGAGCGGGAGGAATTAGCCGCTAGTTTGCAACCCTTGATTACCCAGGCCTTTGCCACGGGGCCCAGGGCAATGTTGAGGATTGAAATTCACCCCCCTTCCCCCCCGGCGTTGGGTGTCACCTGTGGGTTTACAACGACGGTGGAGCCTTTACTTTATCCCGATTGGGGAGAGGAACGGCGGGCATTAATGGCGGATGCGGTGGAGGGTTTAACGGGGGGGAGTCGGATTGTGGAGGTGGGGGCGGGGGATGGTGGGGGGGCGATCGCCCTTCGTTCCCAAGGCTATACCGTTGAAACCTGGGAATGGCGGGGGAATGGCGGGGTTGACATCAATCACCGTCAAAACTTCCTTGATCCCCTAGCACGGCTCAATCCTGCTGCCTTTGAGGGGGCGATCGCCCTCGATTTAGCCCTCACCAGCTTGCGCGATCCCCAAACCCTGCGGCTCCTCCTGGCGAAACTTTGCGATGGCGTGATCAGTGGCGGGCAAATTTACCTGGGGTTAGGGTTCACCTCAGAGGAGCTAGCCCCGGAATTACAAGAATGGTTGCAATGGTTGGGGTTGCTGGTGGTGACAGCCACCGATTTAGCAGCGGCAACCCATGGGTTGCCATTGGCAGCAATGACCATCACACCCATAGCGGCGGGTACTCGCTTTTTCGCCCTACCTGAGGCGATCGCCCCCCCGATAACTTATTACGCCGTGGCATGGCGGCGATGTTGAGGGAAAATTTTGTAGGATAGGGATGATCTTGGGAGCCTAATCCGATGCAGAGATGGCGATCGCTAGGAGTTAAAACCCTCCTCATCAGTTGCGGGATCATCCTCGCCTTCAACTTCAGTCTTTGGGGGCGGCTACACCATACCCGCCAAATTGCGCCCCAACCCGAGGCCATTCTCGTCCTGGGGGGAGATTTTGATCGGGAATATTTTGCCGCCTATTTTGCCCAGGCACACCCCCATTTAAGCATCTTTATCTCCAGCGGTATGCCAGAAGCGCAATCCCGCAGCTATTTTGCGCAGGTGGGGGTCGATCTCAACCGAGTTTATTACGATCGCCAAGCCGTCGATACCGTCACCAACTTCACCACCATGGTCGAAGCCTTGCGATCGCGCCATCTCCGCCATATCTATCTGATCACCTCCGATTTCCACATGAGCCGCGCCCAAGTCTTGGCCTATCTAATTTTCGGCCGCTATGGCATCGCCATCACCCCGATTACCGTCCCCACCCAAAACCCCCCCGAACCCTGGTGGGCCATTGTTCGGGATGGGGGACGAGGCGTATTGTGGATTTTAACCGGGCATACAGTGGAAAAAATTCAAGGATGAAACGACAATGGCAATGGTTAGGTGGCGGAGCCTTCGGTTTGATCCTGTTGATTGAATTAGGCTTACGTTGGGGATTTGGCTTCGGCAATCCGGTGTTAAGCATGGCCGATGAAGCCACCGGCTACCGTTTCCAACCCAATCAGCACGTTGTCCGGTTTGGCAATGAGATGATTTACAATGCCTACTCCCAACGATCTGGCCCGGTGGTGATGCCCAAACCGGCGGATCAGTTGCGAATTTTGATGATCGGGGATTCTGTCCTCAATGGCGGTACACCGACGGATCAGGAGGAAATTATTACCGAAATTCTCCAAACCCGCTTAACCGCCAAGGGCATCAATGCCCAAGTCTTAAATGCCTCGGCGGGGTCTTGGGGCATTGGCAATCAATGGGGATATTTGCGCAAATTTGGCACATTTGAGAGTGATTTGCTAATTTTACAAATTGGCAGCCATGATTTAATTCAACCCACCAGTAAAGGCGATCGCGTCGGAGTGGATTTTAACTATCCCGATCACCGGCCCTTATTGGCCTTTCAAGAAGTATGGCAGCGCTATCTTTATCCGCCCATGGCAAAACGTTGGGGCTGGCCCCTCCCAGGTGAAATTCCTGCCCCCCAGGATATAGATGCCCAATGGCAGGAAAATCGCCGCCAATTAAGAGCAATTCTAGACTGGAGCCGTCAGCAAAATTTGCCAGTTTGGGTGTTATTTGTTCCTTACCGTGTGGAGGTGATTCCTAAACCCTTAGAACCCTTTTATGGTGAAGAATTTTTGACATTTTTAGCCGCTGAAAATATTCCAGTTATCAATCTTCATCAACGTTGGCAAACTGTTCCCCCCGCAGAAGTCGAGGGCTATTATCGCGATTCGGTACATCTCACCCCAGCGGGCAATGCAGCGGTGGCGATCGCCCTTCAAGCCGCCCTAGAGAAGCAATTTTTGACCCAGGAATCCCAAAATTGAGAAACTGGGTTTTTCTGAGGTTGTCGTGAAAAAACCCGGAGATACGAGCAACCCGGTTCTAGCATCAGGAAATGAGCGTATAATAGTTGCGCTTTTCCCCTCCCCGCCCTATGTTGTCGTTCAAAAACCCATACAGCTTTCCCATTACCCTTTGGGCCCTCAGTCGGCTGTGGGTTTTACTCGGCTTGTTGGGGATTGCGCCCCTCCTCCCTGCCCCCCCTGGCGGTGAACAAGCCCACTTTGACTGGTCAGCATTCGTTGCCTGGGACAGCTTCCATTATCAAAGCATTGTCACCACCGGCTACAACTACATTGCCGATGGCCAAGGGCATAACGTCGCTTTTTTCCCGATGTTGCCGCTGCTGATTCGGGGCGGGATGGCCTTGGGTTTACCCTTCGAGGTGGCAGGTATTTTGATCACAAATAGCGCATTTTTAATCAGTCTGATCCTGCTCTACCGCTGGTTGCGAGAACGCCAAGGGGAAGAAGTAGCCCGGTGGGGGGCGATCGCCCTGGCCTGGTGTCCCTTTTCCCTGTTTAGCACCGTGATCTATACCGAAGCCCTGTTCCTCGCCTTCAGCATCGCCACCCTCACCGCCTTTGAGCGCCGCAACCACTGGCAAGCCGCCCTCTGGGGAGTCTGCGCCACCGCTACCCGTCTCCCTGGCCTTGCCCTTATCCCCGCCTTTTTGGTCATCGCGTGGCGAGAAAGGCGCGGCATTGGGGCTTATCTAGCAGCCCTCTCTACCGGCCTCGGTGCGGCTCTATACAGCCTTTTCTGTTGGCTCCAGTTTGGCCATCCGTTAACCTTCCTCAAAGTGCAAGAGGCTTGGGGCGTACCGGATCATTTCTATGGGCAGGCGTGGCTGATTATGTTTGGCGAGGTGTTGCTCGGCCCGGCGAATATGGGGGAATCAGGGTTTCAAGATCCCCTTTATCCGTTGGCGGTGTTGGTGTTAATGGGTTTGGCGGTTTGGGTGGGGCGATCGCCTTTTCGGGGGCGGGTTTATGTGGGGGGAGGATTATTCGTGATTGCCTGGCTGATTGCGGGTGATCCGTTGCTCAATGTCTGCATGATTGTGGGGGGGATGGTGTTGTTGTGGTGGTATCGGCGGGAAATTCCGGCGATCGCCCTTTTCTACGGCATTTTCAGTTTCCTTGGCATTCTCAGCCATGGCCGCACAATGTCCCTTGAACGGTACAGCTATGGGATTGTGACGGTGGCGATCGCCGCTGGCATCTGGCTCCACCATCACCCCAAAATGGCCCGTTTCGTTGTCAGTTTTTTCGGTCTGATGCTCCTCCTCTATTCGATCCGCTTCGCCCAATCCCTATGGGTAGCTTGAGTGAAATAACCTTTCCTCCCGACTTACAATTAGATCGCGATCGCTCCCTACCCATGGATAGTTAATATGACAGCCAAATCCCGCATTATCCATAGTGACCCTGACATGGGGGGGGGAACCCCCGTCTTCATTGGCACTCGTATCCCCGCAAAAACGCTACTCGACTATCTCGAAGCCGGTGATCATCTCGATGAATTCCTAGATCATTTTCCCAGTGTTAAGCGCGAGCAGGCGATCGCCTCTCTTGAGTTAGTCAAGGAAATGCTAATAGCCTATGCGAATCCTACTTGATGGATGCGCCCCACACATGAAATGAGAGACAAAATGTTTTGAAATTCAACCAAAGAAACGTTCATACTGATCATGACTGCCAATCCAGAACCAAGTGATTACGTCAGCATCTTTAAAACCCAGGGCTCGATAACCCCGTGTGACTCGAACTGACCAAATATTTTCCTGGCTATTGATACACTTAAAATGTAAGGATGGGTGAAACGGATTTTCAGCCCAGAGATGATACGCTTTCCGGGCTTGTTGTCGGACATTTATCCCCAACTTGCGATATTCAGCCCAGAAAGAAGGCAATACTTCAGACTTCATAAAAAATATAGCGGTAAGCGGGAAACTCAGCGGCTTTAGCCCTGAGAGGAAAGCGACTCGGCGAATTTATTCGCCGTGGTCTTTTTAATTTTTAGCATGATGTGGGTCTTCAATATATCTTTTTATGACTGCACTGCTGACATTACCTGCTGTACTGACAAAGTAACTGTTAGTCCATAATGTAGGTGTTTTTTGAGTTCTGAAAATTCTTTTCTGAAATGGTGATTTAACATATATTTAACACGATTGTGAGATTTGCTTTCGTTTTGTGATAGCACAAGAAATTAGTTAGCAAACGACTTGACAATCGCTAACTTAGCTGATAGCCTGGATTCAGTCAACTAAAAAGGACATGCCTAAATCCAAAAAATTGATGGGTGTTCAACAAATATTGTTGCACCCTGACAAAGGAACAGAAGCAATTTTAAGGTATTTGTGTGAGCAATCAGGCAAGCTTTATAACACTGGTGTTTATTTCGCTCGCCAAATATTTTTTAAGACTGGCAAGATTTTAACAGGTAAGTTTGACTTAGCTTATGAACCATCAGTTTCTAAATCAATTGTTGCTCAGTCTTTACCATCCACACCAGCGCAACAAACACTATTGTCTGTACTTGAGGCTTTTAAGTCATTTAAAAAACTCAGGGAGAAATACCTTAAAGAGGAGTTACATTTTAAGCCTAAAATACCTGATTATCTTAAAGGTAATAAGTTGTTTAAAGTGGCTTACCCCAATAGTGGAGGTCAAAAACCTAAGCTTATTGATGGACAATTGCGATTTTCTTTGGGTTTAACAGTTAGACGTTGGTTTGGTCTGTCAGATTTGAAACTACCAATGCCTTCTAATTTTGATTGTTCAAGGGTTAAAGAGTTTACTATTCTTCCCAAAAATGGGGTTTTTTACCTTGAGTTATCTTATAATATTGACCAGGAAAGCCATGATTTAGATATTAATGAAGCGTTATCTATTGACCTTGGCACTGCCGATAATCTTGCTGCTTGTGTTGATACTTTGGGCAATTCTTTCTTGATTGATTCCCGTGTAATGAAGGCCATGAATCAGCTCTGGAACAAGAAAGTATCAACTAGGAAGGAAGGTAAACCAGAAGCTTATTGGGATAGCTGGTTAGACCGTGTAACTCGCAAGCGTAACCATCAAATACGTGATGGCACAAATAAAGCTGCAAAACTGATTATTGACCACTGCCTAAAATATGGAATTGGTACATTAGTGATCGGTTGGAATGATGGATTTAAAGCTAATGCTGATCTGGGTAATTTGAATAATCAAAAGTTTGTCCAAATGCCATTGGCTAAACTTAAAGACAGGCTGAAACAGCTTTGTGAATTACACGGTATCAGATACCAAGAAACTGAAGAAAGCTACACTTCAAAAGCCAGCTACTTAGATGGAGACTCCCTACCCAAATACGGTGAAAAACCGGCAGGGTGGAAAGCATCGGGAAAGCGTGTTCAACGTGGGCTATATCGTTCAGCTCATGGTTTTGTAGTTAATGCAGATTTGAATGGGGCTGCAAATATCCTCAGAAAAGTAGCCAGAAAGCTAGGCTTAGACCTTAGCCAACTGGGTAGACGGTGTTTGACGACCGTAGCGAGAGTCAGACTTTGGACAATACCAAAATCTACTCTGTCCGCAGAATCTCAGTGTCTTTAGACCTGAGAGTGTCAAAACTGGTCATAATTCATCGGTTCGGCATGACCCATATCCCGCTGTTGCCGCGCTTGACGAGCCGCCATCACTAATGCAGATTGAGTCCGCGCAAAACTCTGCTCCCATTGTTGCTCATCTTGCAAATCCGCAATATATTCCTGTAAATGTTGAATCACTTGCGCTTGAGTTGAATCGGGCAACGATTCAACCAAAGTAACTAACTGTTGAAGGGCAGGAGAAGACATGGATCAAGCTCCGGTCAGGGAAGAGTCATGAGATTCATTCTATCTTGCAATACCGAGCGTGATGATATCCCAGAGTGTAGGGGCGAAAAATTTTTCGCCCTCCCGAAAAACTTTTCGCCCTCCCGGAAAATTTCTCAGCATATTGACCGATGTTCACACCCAGGCGCAACCTTTCTCAAATTCTGCTCGTCAAAAAGAAATCAAGAGCACCCCGTTCTGGTGAGATGCTCTTGCGTCACTCAATCGGTGTCGTTAAAACCAGTGGGAGCTTGGTCTGACCGTGTTACGACCTCACACCCCACTGGTTTATCCTATTTCTCTCACACCACCTTGAGTATAGGCGGCAAAAATGACGATTGGGGGCTAGGGGTGACAATCTCCAAATTGACCCGTGATTTCGCTGAGACACTAGGCACTGAAATAATTTGCCGCCGGATGATAGGTGATAATCGCCGTCGTGGACTGCTCCGGATAAAGTTGTTCACTCTCATCCATCGTCAGACCAATGCGATCGCACCCTAACAGTGCCAACTGCGTCACCTGATCCTGCATATTCGGACAAGCCGGATAACCGAAACTATAGCGAGAGCCGGGATAATGCTGCTGTAACACCTCCCGAATATTGTCCGGCTCCTGCGCCCCAAAACCCAACTCCCGCCGAATCCGGGCGTGCGTCCATTCCGCCAACGCCTCCGCCATCTGCACCGCCATGCCGTGAAAATAGAGGTAATTGGCGTAATCATCCGCCTTAAATAACTGCTGGGCGTAGTTCGTCGCCACCTCCCCCATCGTCACCGCCTGCATCGCAAACACATCGATCGCCCCCGAATCTACGGTTGCAAAAAAGTCCGCAATACAGAGCCGCCGCCCCGATCGCTGCCGAGGGAACGTAAACCGCGCCACCTCCCGCCGTGCTTCCGGCTCTTGGGGGTCATAAATGAGTAGCGTATTCCCCTCTGATTGACAGGGGAAATAACCATAAACCACCGTCGGCTCCAGCAGTTTTTCCACCACCACCCGCCGCTGCCATTCCGTTAACAATGGCTCCACTTTAGCCGCCAAAAACTGATCATATTCTTCGCGGGATTGCCCTTGGGGTTTGCGGAATTGCCATTGACCCGCAAACAGGGCTTGTAAATCCAAATACCAAAATAATGCCTCTAAAGAAATCTCCTGAGGGGTGAGAATCTGTGTTCCCCAAAAGGGTGGTTGAGGGCGGGGAATATCCACCGCTACAGCCTCGGATCGGCGAGTATCGATGACTTGGGGTTCGTCAGTTTTAGGGGTTGGGGTTTCCTCAAGAGCCATAGCCCGATGTTGATTTTCCTGGGCAAACTCCCCTTGAAAACCGGCGTGATTATCCCAAGCCCCCGCCGCCTTAGCGGGCATTAACTTATCCATAAAATGGAGGTCAGAAAAGGCATCCTTGCCATAGATTACCTGGCCGTTATAGGTGGCCTGACAATCCCCATAGACAAACTTGGGGGTTAACGCCGCCCCCCCTAAAATCACCGGCACAGTAATGCCTTTTTCATTGAAAATCGCTAAATTTTCCTTCATGAACGCTGTCGATTTCACCAGCAGGCCACTCATGGCAATACAATCCGCCTGATACTCCTCATAGGCTTGAATAATATTTTCCACCGGCTGCTTAATGCCCAAATTAATCACCCGATAGCCATTATTCGAGAGAATAATATCCACCAAATTTTTACCAATATCGTGAACATCTCCCTTCACCGTGGCAATTAAAAACGTCCCTTTGCCCGTATCCCCCGCCTTTTTCTCCATAAAGGGTTCCAAATAGGCCACCGCCGCCTTCATCGTTTGGGCCGATTGCAAAACAAAGGGCAATTGCATCTGTCCCGATCCGAACAATTCCCCCACCACCTTCATGCCATCGAGCAAAAAGGTGTTGATAATATGCAAAGGATCATAATCCTGACGAGCCTGCTCTAGAGCCTCCTCTAAACCGATGCGCTCCCCATCGATAATATGCTGATTGAGCCGCTGATCAATGGGCAGATTTTTATCCACCGCCTCGCTTTTTTTGGCTTTTTTGCCTGCGAAGAGATCCGTGAGTTTCCCTAAGGGATCGTAGATGCAGGCATCCCCTTGGAATTCGCGGCGATCGTAGATCAGATCTTGGCAAATTTTTTGATGATCGGGATCAATTTTAGATAACGGCAGGATTTTACTGGCACTGACGATCGCACTATCTAACCCCGCCACCATCGTTTCATGTAAAAACACCGAATTTAACACCTGACGAGCAGCGGCATTTAACCCAAAGGAAATGTTAGAAACGCCTAGAATAATGTGGCAATGGGGGAGTTCGGCACGAATTTGGCGAATGGCCTCCACCGTTGCTTTACCGTTTTCGCGATCCTCCTCAATCCCCGTGGAAATGGGCAGCGCAAGGGGATCAAAAAAGATTTCATAGGGGGGAATTCCATAGGCGATCGCCCCTTCATAGGCCCGTTTGGCGATCGCAAACTTTTGCGCCGCCGTCCGGGCCATCCCCTCCTCATCAATAGTTCCCACCACCACCGCCGCCCCGTACCGTTTCGCCAAATCCAACACCTGATAAAACCGAGGTTCACCATCTTCGTAGTTGGTGGAATTGAGCATACATTTACCGCCGGCCACCTTTAAACCGGCTTCCATTTTTTCCCATTCCGTAGAATCCAACATCAAGGGCAACGTAACATTATTCACCAACCGGCTGGCCAGTTCGTGCATATCTTTCACCCCATCCCGGCCCACATAATCGACGTTAACATCAAGAATATGCGCCCCTTCTTTAACCTGTGCTTTAGCCAACGAAATTAAGCCATCCCAATCCTCATCATTGAGCAAATCGCGGCATTTTTTCGAGCCGCTGGCGTTGAGCCGTTCGCCAATAATTAAAAAGGAATTATCTTGAATGTAGGGTTGGGGGCTATAGATGGAAGCGGCGGCGGGTTCGTGGTGGGGTTGGCGAGGTTTGGGGGTGAGGGTTTGGGCAATTTCGGCCAGGGCTTGAATATGTTCGGGCCTTGTGCCACAACAACCGCCAATAATTTGCACGCCCAAATCTTCAATGAAGTGCATTAACGACATCCGCAATTCCATCGGAGTCAGTTTGTAATGGGCTTGGCCGCCGACATTTTCCGGTAAACCGGCGTTCGGAATACAGGAGACAATAAAGGGAGAATTTTCTGCTAAATATTTAATATGGGGTTTCATTAAATCGGGGCCAGTGGCGCAGTTTAGCCCTAAAATATCGATGGCATAGGGTTCTAAAATCGTCAGGGCCGCCGCAATTTCTGTCCCCACCAACATCGTTCCCATTTGCTCCATCGTGACAGAAACCATGAGGGGGAGGCGATCGCCTTTCTGTTTAAATACTTCCTCAATGGCATTCAAAGCCGCCTTAATCTGCAACACATCCTGACAGGTTTCCACCAAAAACAAATCTACGCCACCATCATAGAGGGCGGCTGCCTGCTCAATATAGGCATCCCGCAGCGTATCAAAATCAATATGGCCCAACGTGGGGAGCTTCGTCCCTGGCCCCATGGAGCCAGCCACAAACCGAGGTTTTTCGGGGGTGGAAAATTCAGCGGCAACAGCTTTGGCTAATTCAGCAGCGGTTTTATTCAGTTCATAGGCGCGATCGCCTAAATCATATTCCGCCAACACCACCGATGTGCCCCCAAAGGTATCGGTTTCAATCACATCGGCCCCCGCCGCCAGGAACCCCCGATGCACCGTCGCCACGGCTTCGGGCTTGGTGTAAACCAGATACTCATTACAGCCCTCATATTCCGGCCCGCCAAAATCCGCAGCGGTGAGGTTTTGGACTTGAAGGTTTGTCCCCATGGCCCCATCGAAGACTAAAACGGGGCGTTCGGGACTCTGGAGACGCTGTAAAAAGGCACTGTTCATGGTAGAGACGGGCAGGTGTGACGATCCCCTATTTTAAATCCACTGTCACCCATTGGGCAAAATTAATCGGTGCGATCGCGATTCATAAATAATTTCAGCACTGTTGAGAATTGCTTGACGACGTATCCAGTTAGAACTGGTTGCTACGGATTTTCTCGTTAAAATATCGATGGGGCGATCGCACAATGCCTCTAACTCATACTGCATATCCACAACATCTAAGAGGCTAACCGGCGCACCCGGCTCGAACGTCACTAACAAATCAATATCACTATGATGATCAAAATCATCCCGCAACACTGAACCAAATAAGGCCAGTTCAATCACCTGCCGACGTTGGCAAAATTCAGCCAGTTGTTCGGGAGTGAGTTTAAGCCGTTCTTGCCAGCGGCAATCTAATTGTATCGGTTCATTCATGATCTACCGAATTCAATACAAACGGACTTGGGTTTGGGGGTGGGTAAGGTAGCCCGTATCGCTGCCATCCCGTTGTAATTGCCAACCCGTCGGGGTTTGTTGCAATTCTACCAAACAACAGAGGGAGGCATGGATTTTGGGGCGATCGCTCAATAGGCCCCAAGCAGCCCCCACCACCGAAGCCCCATGGCCCACAAACAGCAAGTTCTGATCGGGGAAACGCGCCACCAATCGCCGCGCCGTTTCCCCGGCCCGCTCTAATAGTTGCGTTTGAGTTTCGGGGAATGTGGGCAGGAGAACCGGGGTATAGTTGCGATCAATTTCGGGAAATTGGGGGATCAGTTCCTCAAGGCTGCGAATTTCCGGCATTGCATCCATCCATTCCCCATTCAGCCATTCACTTAACCCTGGTTCGATGTGGAGGGGGAGATTGTGGTGTTGGGCGATGGGTTGGGCGGTTTGGAGGGCGCGGAGAAAGGGGGAAACGAGGATGCGATCGATTTTTTCCGCCGCGAGGCGTTGGGCCAGTTCCTGAGCTTGAACTTCCCCATCGGGGGAAAGGTGGGGATCGTAGGGTTGGGGGGCGGTGTTGAACCAATCGGGGTTCACAAAATCAATGCGGTTGCCATGGCGGGCAATCCAAAGGGTTTGGGGCATGGTGGGGGGAAGTAGGAAGTAGGAAGTGGGAAGTAGGAAGTGGGGAGTACATTTTTTCTTCCTACTCTCTACTCCCTACTTCCTGCTCTCTGCTCTCTCCCCAAATTCGTTGCAAATCTAATCGAAAACCGGGTAATAAGCGATCGCCCGTTAGCTCTGTAGGATTCGCTAAAACCTCTACGGGTAAGCCGACGCGATAGATTTCAACGCTGCGATTTTGCGGATCAATCAGCCAACCTAGTTCCGCGCCATTTTCGAGATATTCCGCCATTTTGGCCTGCAAGGGGGGCAAGGTATCGGAGGGCGATCGCAACTCCACCACAAAATCGGGGCAAATTTCGGCAAACGTCCCTTTTTGGGCTGGGGTCAAGGCGGCCCAACGCTCTGGACTGACCCAAGAGGCATCAGGGGAACGGATCGCCCCATTGGGTAGGGTGAATCCGGTGGAAGAATCAAAGGCTTTTCCTCGTTTGCCGTGGTCTTCATACCAGCGATCAAGTTGGCCAATCAGGCTGCGGTTCCGTTCTCCAGTTTGCCAGCCGGTGGGGGGATTGACGAGCAATTCTCCTTGGGCAGTACGTTCTAGTTGTAGCTCTCGATTGTGGGCGGCCAAGATGGCGAATTGATCGGGGGTGACTTCGAGTTTGATTTCTGCTGGTAGATTGAGTAACAGGGTCTCAGAATCTGGGGGTGCAAAGGTCTGTACCATCTTGGCCTCCGGGGGTTGCCTCTGGGTTTCCATTGTATCGAAGGCTCGAATTGTTGCTTGAGGAATTGTCGCAATATGGCTACAGAAATTGAACGGAAGTTTTTAGTCCAGGGTGAGGCTTGGCGAGTAGGAGCCAAGGGGGAACGCTATTGTCAGGGCTATTTGAGCCGGGGCGATGGGTACGCTGTCGCGGATCGCACCGTCCGCGTCCGGGTTGCTGGCACAAGGGCCTACCTGACAATCAAAGGAGCCAGCCATGGTATTGCCCGCTTGGAATATGAATATGAAATCCCCATGGCGGATGCGGAGGAAATGCTCTCCCAACTCTGCGATCGCCCCCTGATCGACAAAATCCGCTACAAAATCCCCTATCAAGATTTGCTCTGGGAAGTGGATGAATTTTTAGGGGAAAACCAAGGGTTAATCATGGCTGAAGTGGAACTGGAAACCACTGATCAGGCGGTGGCGTTACCGGATTGGGTGGGGGCGGAGGTGTCGGGCGATCGCCGTTATTTCAACGCCTATTTAGTCGATCACCCCTATAGGAGTTGGGGCTAGCGGAGAGAGGGCGAAAGATTTTTCGGGGAAGGGCGAAAGATTTTTGTGCCTCCGGCAGGCTTACGCCAACGCCCCTACGGGATTTGACAAAATATCGTTACAGTTAATAAAAATACACATTGCAACATCCATGGCAGACCAACTGATTCGCGCTACCGCCGCCGAGGGAGGCATTCGGGCCGTCGGGGTGATCAGCACCCGCCTCACCGAAGAAGCCCGCCAACGGCATCACCTTTCCTATGTGGCCACCGCCGCCCTTGGCCGGGCCATGGCTGCCAGCCTGCTCCTCGCTTCGAGCATGAAACAGCCTCAAGCCCGCGTTAACCTCCGGATTCGCAGTGATGGCCCCTTGGGCGGTCTGCTCGTGGATGGCGGCTTAGATGGCACGGTGCGGGGCTATGTGATTAACCCCCAGGTGGAACTCCCCCCCAATGCTAAAGGCAAGTTAGATGTAGGGGGTGCAATGGGTCAAGGTTTCCTCTATGTGGTGCGGGATGTGGGCTATGGCTATCCCTATTCTAGTACCGTTGAATTGGTATCTGGGGAAGTGGGGGAAGATGTGGCCCATTACCTTTCCACTTCCGAACAAACCCCTTCGGCGTTGATCGTGGGTGTATTTGTGGGGGAAAACGGCGTAACGGCGGCGGGGGGTCTATTACTGCAAATCTTGCCCAAGGCAGCGCGGGATGAATCATTAGTGGAACTGTTGGAAAGTCGCCTAACCGGATTAACAGGCTTTACGCCTCTCTTGCAAGCGGGCCAATCCCTACCGGATATTTTTCAGAATTTGCTAGGGGATCTAGATCTGCATATTTTCCCAGAAGTGCAGATGGTGCGGTATCAGTGCGATTGCTCCTTCGATCGCGCCCTGGGTGCATTAAAACTGTTTGGCGTTCAAGACCTGCAAGATATGCTCGAAAAAGAAGGATTAGCGGAAGCCACCTGCCATTTTTGCGGTGAAGTCTACCGGGCCGATGTGGCCCATTTAACGGGGCTAATTGCCGATTTAGAAGCCGAATCCGTGTAGGGGCGACACCAGAAACCGGGTTTTTTTAGCCATCTCATCCCATCAACGCTAATCCCAAAAACCCGGTTTCTTCCTTCAAAACCGCACCTCTACCTGTTTTGGCGTAACTCGGCAATGGTTGCCAAGTCTAGCCCTGTTAACTTCACCAGCACCTCATCAGCTAAACCCTGCTCAATCCCCTGAATTGCCACCCGCCGTACACCTTGCTCGATACCTTGCTGAATACCTTCCTCAAGGCCCTCCTGTCGGGCAGTATCTAGGGAGTTTTGTAAATCTCGATAGTATTTCAAACTATCTTCATAGAACTTCACCTGTTCCGGTGTGAAACGGGCAATTTCCGCTACTTCAAATAATTTGGTAAAAATTTCCTCCTGTAAAATATCTGGAATTGCCTCAATATTGGGGAGATTTCGCAACACATATAACCATTTATCAAAATGAGTTTTTAATTGCTCTAGCGTTTTATTGAACTTGGGCATTTCCAAGTAAATAAACGTCAGCTTATCGTAAAAAACCCTACAGGTTTCAATGTCAGTTAACTTAACATCATAGCGATATTTTTCTCGCTCTCCTTGGTCTTCATCAAAGATGAAGTCTAAAATGGCGATCGCATACACTGCCTTGAGTTGATAATCCCAGGGGCCGCGCTGTACCTGTTCGCGGATGGGGAATGTGGCATAGTAAAGGGTGCGGTCTTTGAAGAGATTTTGTTTACTTTTTTGCAGTTCAACAATAAACTTTTCCCCTCGCTCGTTTTCACAGTAGAGGTCAAAGATGGCTTTACGGTCTAGCTCCCCTGTACCAATCTGTTCGTTTTTGATATAGGTGAGTTGGGTAATTTTTCCCTGTTCTTGGTAAAGGAGTTCGTTGAGAAAATCCAGTAAAAGATCTTTGTTGGGTTCTTCACCAAAGATCTTTTTAAAGCCGTAGTCAGTGAAGGGGTTGATGTATTTTTCTTGAAAGTGGTACATCGTGGGGTGCGGTTGGGGTTGATTCCTATTTTAGGGGGGTAGGGGGAAGGGTAGGGGGGCGAAGGGGTAGCGGTAAACCCAGATGAGCCATGGGGCCGAAATCGTAGTACAGTTTGGAATAATGCCAAATTTTGTAATCTTTTAAGATTTGCCCCTCACGCCAAAAATTCTATGAAAGCCATTTCTATCCTCGGCTCCACCGGCTCCATCGGCACACAAACCCTTGATATTGTCGAACATCACCCTGATCGCTTTCGGGTCGTGGGGTTGGCAGCGGGGCGGAATGTGACGCTGTTGGCGGAGCAGGTGCGGCAGTTTCGGCCGGAAATTGTGGCGATTCAGGATGAGAGCAAATTGCCGGAATTAAGAGAGGCGATCGCCTCTCTCCATCCCCAACCCATGATCACCGCCGGTCAAGCGGGGGTGGTGGAGGTGGCCCGCTATGGGGATGCGGAAAGTGTCGTAACGGGGATTGTCGGCTGTGCGGGGCTGTTACCCACATTGGCGGCCATTGAAGCCGGGAAAGATATCGCCTTAGCCAATAAAGAAACCCTGATCGCCGGTGCGCCCGTCGTCCTGCCCCTCGTGGCGAAACATGGCACAAAACTACTCCCCGCCGATTCCGAACATTCCGCCATTTTCCAATGTTTGCAAGGGGTTCCCGATGGCGGCCTGCGGCGGATCATCCTCACTGCTTCCGGGGGCGCGTTCCGGGATTTGCCCGTGGAGCAATTGGCCCATGTCACCGTTGCCGATGCGCTAAAACATCCCAACTGGTCAATGGGGCAGAAAATCACTATCGATTCCGCCACATTGATGAATAAGGGCCTGGAGGTGATTGAAGCCCATTATTTGTTTGGCCTGGATTACGATGCCATTGATATTGTCATCCATCCCCAAAGTATTATTCACTCCCTGATTGAGTTGCAAGATACATCGGTATTGGCGCAATTGGGTTGGGCCGATATGCGCTTGCCCCTGCTCTATGCCCTCTCCTACCCCGATCGCCTCCCGACTCAATGGTCGCCTTTGGATTTGGTCAAAGCCGGGGATCTGACATTCCGGGAGCCGGATCACGCCAAATATCCCTGTATGCAGTTGGCCTATGCCGCTGGCCGGGCCGGGGGAGCGATGCCCGCCGTCCTCAATGCTGCCAATGAGCAGGTGGTGGCCATGTTCCTCGCTCAGGAAATTCAATTCTTGGCGATTCCCCGGTTAATTGAACAGGTGTGCGATCGCTTCACGGGCAACAATACCGCCAACCCCAATTTAGAAGATATTCTCGCCGCCGATCGCTGGGCGCGGGGAGAGGCGATCGCCCTTCAGCAAGCCTTGACTAAAACCAGTGTGGCGGTTTAGGGGGAATAGGGAATAGGGAAGGGGGGAATGTTTTGACATCCTCCCCGACCTAAAGGAACGGGGATTCCCAGTCTGCCTACATTAAGTAGACTCCTGATGGGTAGACAGACAAGCAACTGCCCCAGATCGGGGTCTAACACTGCTTAACGCCTGTCCATTCAGGTCGGCTTGCCCAGCCGCCAAAACATTAAGTTTTAATGATGCCATCATACCATAGACAGGAAAAACTGGATCAATAAATTGGACGAGAAAAGCCGCCCTAAAAGGGCGGGGCTTCAGACCCATTAATTTTGGTGAAGCAGGATAGATTATGGAGTTAATCCTATTAATTGGGGCATTGATCGTGGCTTGGCTGCTATTCACGGGCCTCGTCAATATTCTCAAAACCACCGCTAAAACCGCTCTAACCGTTGCCCTCGTGTTCATAAAAAATATAGCGGTAAGCGGGAAACTCAGCGGCTTTAGCCCTGAGAGGAAAGCGACTCGGCGAATTTATTCGCCGTGGTCTCTTCCTGATGATAGACTTACATCCATCAGCGGCTGTTATGTAGTCAGTCCGCTCCAAGGGATATGCCTAGAACCTTAAGCAATTAATGGTGCGGCATATCTTAAAAAAGTAGCCAGAAAGCTAGGCTTAGACCTTAGCCAACTGGGTAGACGGTGTTTGACGGCCGTAGCGAGAGTCAGATTTTGGCCAACACTAAAATCGACTCTGTCAGCAGAATCTCAGTGTCTTTAGACCTGAGAGTGTCAAGGCCCTCTATCTCGTTTGGGGCGTAAATCCGAGGGAACTGTGGGAAGTCGTGCGCAACCTGCCGGAAATCCTTTTAAATAGGTAGGCTTCATGGGTGCATCTCAGTTAGGCAACCACCACCCCAGCAGGCGAAGCCTGACGGCGTGGTGAATGCTGGCGGTCGGGTTTGGCTCAACCCTCGCAAAAGTGAGATGCACCCGGCTCAATTAAATCGGTTCTTCAGAAAATAGGGTGAAATTGGCTCAATTGGATACCAAATCTGCGTAGGGGCGAAAGGTTTAAATTTTGCGCCCCGACATCAAGGGTTTCAATTTTGAATAAATTTAGCCTATAACCTTAAACTTTGAAGACCCATTAAATCCGGCACTGGTCTCCTAAAGTTGGATCACTGGTTTTTCGTTGACTGAAACCCTTGTACAGCAGACATTTCAAGAATCATCCTACTTTAACAAGCCAGTGCCTTAAATCCAAAATAGCTTAACTTGTGTCACCTCTAAGTACAGGACAAAAGTTGTAGGGAGTGAAAAAAGTCAGCATCATTGGATGGAGAAGGATTGAGCACCAGATGGCGCAAATGATCCAACCCCAACCGAAACAGACTTTTGCTGCGGCGACCAT
>Ga0316611_1000014_pt1 | contig 95830 bp, 137 predicted proteins | sample MIS2016202_MG_FD_207675 | JGI IMG/M metagenome (GOLD analysis project Ga0316611, IMG submission 207675) | Microbial mat bacterial communities from Middle Island sinkhole, Lake Huron, Michigan, United States - MIS.2016.202 | ecosystem: Environmental > Aquatic > Freshwater > Lake > Sediment... | reverse complement strand
TCCGTAAAACTTTCAACGGTTGTGTTGGGTAAATTTAGCAATCTATCTAGATACAAGTCCATACCTGCCACCACTTATCTTTGTACTTTATTATACATTAATCCCCTCAAACCCAGAAGAGCCAAAAAAATTATGCTACTTTGTTAAAAAATCGTAATAGAAGATTTGATGTGGCAATTAATTTTCACGATGCCTTAAATGATTTACAAAAAAAGCTACAGAAAAGTACTAACTCGCAGGATAAGAACTACTTAATTCAAGGACTTTATCAAACTTTTTGGTTTTTAACGTCAAGTGGTCGGGTGTTAGATACGCCACTAAAAGACGGCAGCACTAAACTAAACTACAATTTTCGCTATTTTGGTTATTCAAAAAACAAGAAAGATAGCTATCTTTTTGAACTAGCGAGACACATTTATAAACGTAGTTTTGAGAGTTAGGCTATTTGCTTTTTAAGTGAGGTTAAATATGAAAAATTTATATACAACTGATTTCTATGGATGGACACAGGAGCAAGTTAACCTGTTACGTCAGAGAAAGCTAGATTATATCGATATTGACAACTTGGTAGAAGAGATCGAGTCCTTGGGAAAGCAGCAACAACAGGAACTTAAAAATCGTCTTGGTGTGCTGATTGGTCATTTGCTGAAGTGGCAATATCAACCTAATCGACGGGGTAAGAGTTGGAAATATACAATTCAAGAGCAACGACTACAAATCATTGATTTAATCGAGCAGAATCCTAGCCTTAAGCCCTATCAGGAAAAAGCTATTTCTAAGGCTTATCAACTAGGCTTATTGCTGGTTGGGCGGGAAACTCCGATTAATCCTAAGATACTGCCTCAACAATGTCCCTATAGCTTTGAGCAAATTATGGATATATCTTTTCCTGATGACCTCGAATCCCTCTAAACTTATAACGGGTTTCTAATTGCCTACGGTAATGGGAAACTGCTAAGATCAAATCTCCGAAAAGTATCAGAATATAGTGGATATACTGCGATCGCTACCCATTGGACTTTATCTCGAACAGCCGATCACATGGCTTCATCGACTCGATCCACGCATTAAACTGTTTGGATTGTTGACATTTTTGTTAACACCAATTCAAGGAAATGAACTTTGGCGCATTGCGATCGCGCTTTTGCTGATCGTACTTACCTTTGCCTCAAAAATTCCGATGCGAGTGTGGAAGCAGCAAATGGGGATTTTACTGCTCCTAGCCTTTATGACCTTCGCGATCGCCACCATTTCTCCCGATGGGTTTAATGCCACAGTCCAGCCGCGCCGCCCAATCCCTGAAGTTAATGTCGCCAATGATAAACCGCCCACCATCGCCTCGCCCTTAACCATCAAATTACCGCAGCCCACTTCCTACAATTATGTAATCTGGAAAGCAGGCAATATTACAATTACTCGCAGATCTCGCGAATTGGGCGTGCGCGTCTGCACCTTGATTTTCACCTATCTCTACGCGCCAACTTTATTTCTATTGGTTACGGCTCCTGAAGAAATTACCGCCGCGATCGCTTCTATTTTTGCGCCATTAAAATTCTTTAAAATTCCCATTGTCGAAATAGTACTTACGCTTACCCTTGCCTTACGTTTTGTGCCTCTAGTTTTAGAAGAAGTCCAAAACCTCGGTAGAGCGATGCGTACTCGTTCGATTAATTGGAAAAAATTAGGATTTAAACGAACCACCCAAATTTGGTTGATTCTTGCCGAACGATTAATCGATAATCTTTTTATTCGCGCTGAGCAGACCGCTAGTGCCATGCAAGTACGCGGTTTTACTAGCCCTAATACTCACCTTGTCGTATGGAATCCTTTAAAATTATTACCTCGCGATATTGTCTTGCTAATTCTCTTAGTCGCCATGTGGGGAGCCAGAATTTATTACGGCAATGAACTATAAAAAGAAAGAGAAGTGCTAAGCACTTCTCTTTCTTTTATTCTACGCGATAGCCAAGATCGGCAAGTTGAAATCTTGATGAGCGCCACTTGGGTTGCACCTTCACAAATATTTCCAAATGGACAGAACCCATAATTAATTTCTGCATCTGTATTCTTGCTTGAGTGCCAATTTCCTTTAGCATTTGCCCCTTCTTCCCAATTAAAATTCCCTTTTGAGAATCTCGCTCTACATGAACGGTTGCCATTACCCGCGTGATTTTAGGCTGCTCATCGACTTGATCGATACTTACAGCTACGGAATGGGGAATTTCCTCGCGAGTTAGTAAAAGAATCTGTTCGCGAATCAACTCACCCATAATGAATCGCTCAGGCTGATCGGTGACTAAATCAGGTGGATAATAATAGGGACCAGGAGGGAGGCGATCGCACATCATTGCTTGCAAGGTTTCCAATCCTTCACCTGTGACCGATGAAAACTTAGCAGCTTGCCAACCATGTTCGGCAGCAAAGTTTTCATAACTAGCAAGGATTTCTTCCGCATCTTCGCCCAGCATATCAATCTTGTTAATACCTAGAATTGCGGGAACACTGCTCTGTAAAATAGTTTCAGCAACAAAGCGATCGCCTGTTCCCATAAAAACACTGCCATCAACCACTAAAACTGTGGCATCAACGGAAGAAATTGCCCCGATCGCATTTCTGACAATGGTTTGTCCAAGCAAATGGTGGGGTTTATGAATTCCAGGAGTATCTACTAAAACAATTTGCGCTTCGGGTAATGTCAAAATCCCGCGCAGACGGTTACGAGTAGTTTGGGCAACGGGCGAAGTTATCGCAATTTTTTGACCAATGAGGGCATTGAGCAAAGTTGACTTACCCACATTGGGTCGTCCGACTAGTGCCACAAAGCCCGATTTAAAACCTTCGCCCGATTCTGGAATCATGATTATTTGAAGTACGATGTAGAAGCCTTAATTTGCAAGGCTTTTACATCATACCGCAAACTTATGTTTATAAGGATAGGCAGCGTGAAGCGCCGCCCATCCTTCTTATGTAACTTGGTCTAGCCATTTATCGATCAGTCCCTTGGGCGGAGTGACTTCAATCCTTTTTTGATTAATGTCTACAAAAGGCGCGATCGCTTCGACAAAAGGAATAAGTTCTATTTCATTATTTTCAAGATGGCGAACTTCTAATAGATCATTACCTGCGGCGATGATGCTAATTACTTCTCCTAAAAGCTTTCCTGTCGGTTGATGGTAAACATTGCAGCCGACCAAATCGGCGATCATATACTCGTTAGGTTCTAGGTAGGGGCGATCGCTGGTGCGGATCATCATCACATAATTACGCAAAGATTCGGCGCGATCGCAATCATTAATTCCCTCAAGACGCACTACAAATAAATTCTTTTTACCAGCAATTTCTCGCCCCGATAGCATCATGATCTCTTGCGGCTCCTCCTTTTCTGAAGCCGCCATCCAGCGCTTACCAGCATTCTCGAATCGTTCAGGAAAATCTGAATAGGATAAAACCCTAACTTCACCTTTGAGTCCTTGGGGTGAAACAATTTTGCCAATTACTAACCAATCTTCTGCCATAAATTTTTCCTTGCTAGGATTCTTACACAATAGGAATCCTAGCTCATAACATTCTTTCTATTTGTTCTAGTGCGTCAAACGCGGCGGCACGTTCTGCTTCCTTTTTACTAGAAAAGTTTCGCAGACTCTGACCATAGAGGCGATCGCCAACATATACTTTAGACGCAAATTCGGGTGTATGATCAGTTCCACCCACTTTTTCGGTAACATAGCGCGGTAAAGTATGACCGATATAGGACTGTACCCATTCCTGCAAACGATTTTTCGCATCCAGATCGGAGCGCGTGTTGACCAACTCAGGCGGCACTGAGGAAAATAAAGCTTCTACGGCGGGACGCATTGCCTCCACATCACAATTGCGATCTAGATATAAGGCTCCAATCATCGCTTCAAAGGCACAGCTTAGGAGATTATCACTTTTGTTGCCGCCATCGCGGAGCGCTCCTTTGCCTAACAAAATTTGGGTATCTAATTCTAAGGCGATCGCAAAATTAGCTAATTGTTTTTCGTCCACTAGGGCTGCTCGACGACGAGTTAGTTCGTCTTCCCCTAATTCAGCATGTTGACGATAGAGATAGGAACCACTCAAAAAATTTAAAATCGCATCTCCCAAAAATTCTAAACGTTCATTATCTTCCCGAATATCTGGATGTTCATGCACATAGGAGCGATGGGTTAGCGCCATTCGCAACAAATTCTCATCCTTAAAAATAAACAGTTCTTTCACAGTTCTTCTATTGGGTCTGACAAGTTCGATTTGAGACATTACCATCGGGCAGAATCGTATTACATATCTTTACCTCATTCATCCATCCCACCTCTAACATCGCATGTTTTAAATTAGCTCCATAAAGATTTGCGCCGCGTAGGTCTGCCCCCATTAAATCTGCTCCTGTTAAATCTACCCCTGTTAAATCTGCATTCCATAGGTTTGCCCCATTAAAGCAAGCCCCCCTTAAAATCGTGCCACGCAAAATAGCCTTACTTAAATTACTGTCAACGAAATTAACATTACTCAAATTTAGCTCGCTCAAGTTTGCTAATCGTAAATTGACTTCACTAAAATCAACGCGATCGAGATCCGCCTCACGCAAATCTACCTCACTCAAATTTGCCCCCCTTAATTTTGCACCATGGAGACTTGATCCACTCAGATCTGCTTCACTGAGATCGGCATTTTCTAAGTTAGCACGGCTCAGGTTTGTGCGAAATAAGAAAGCATGATGTAAATTTGCATGACTTAAATTTGCGTTAGAAAGATTTGCTTCTAGTAGGTAGGCTTTTTGGAGGTTGGCATATTGAAAATTCATACCGTGCAAGTTTGTACAATTTAGAATTGCAGTCCTCAAATTAGCATTATTTAAATCAACATTTGTAAATCTGACCCCGCTTAGCCCTGAATAGCTAAAGTTTGTGCGAGTAATATTAGCATTGCTGAGATCAGCGTCTAATAGAGATGCACCACAAAGATCGGCATCAGATAAGTTTGCACCAGATAGATCGGCATTGCAGAGAGTTGCTTCCCATAGATTGGCAAAACCGAGATTTGTGTTGCGTAAAATCGCATTGCTGAGATTAACTTTACTTAAATCTACTCCCTTTAAATCTAATCCCTCAAAGTTTCTTTCTCCTTGGGAATAACGTTCTATCAGATTGCGTTTTTTAGCAATGTGATTCGACATAGAAATAATATGTTTTTAGCGAAAAGAACGAATACGTCTCTTTCGTTCACGAAAAAATTCTTAACTTGACTTAATTTTATAGCTGTAGTCGCTCAAGAATAGAGAGTTGCGGCGCTTCGCACCGTAACTCTCTATTGGGTTTTGTTTTTGTCCTAACATTACTGGCTATAGCTATATGAGCTACATTACTAAATTACAAATTATTTACATTGTATCGTAATCCTAAATGGTTTACGAATGAGCAACTCTTTCGGGTCGCTCTTTCGCAAATCATACAGCGCTTTGCGCTTGATTAAATCCCAGAGAAATTTTGGAAAGCGGTGCGGAGCACCGCTTTCCAAAATTTCTCTGGATTACTCAAAGCCTCAATAGCCTGTAAAATCTATTATTGGTTTTTGCTGATTCCTGTGTATATATTCTCATTAACCAAACCTAACCAAGGATCACTAGCAGGTGTCATAAATAATTGATCGTAGACACGGCGATTTAGGTCGGTCAAAGTGGTGGTGTCACCATTTATAAATTCACCATTGGCGAACCAATTGTGGATTTGAGCATGAAATACATATTCATTGCGAACTGTATCCTGCGCGATCGCCCGTTCAAAACTATTGATGATCGTTGACATGGCTGCACTGTTTGGTAATTTACGCTCCATTAATTTGATGCTACCTTGATCGAGGTATACGCGATTTTGATAAAGCCTTGCTAATCTTGCCCAATTCTCATCACTGAGTTTGGCAAAGGGAGAAGGGGGATTTAGCTCGGTTAGGGGTTCGCCAGTGATACGCATTAGGGTTGGTAATTCCACCACCGCTTTACCGACGGTGAGACGACTAGCAATCATGGCACTGGCTTTAGGATCGCTGGTTGCTATAGAAAGTAATGGTTGATTTGGTAAGCGCAAACGTCTGAGATCGGCTTGCCAATTTTTTTCTAGTTTCGCTAGCCGATCGCGATGGTATTTAACTAAAATTTCACGGCTTAGATTGAGATTGCCATTAACATTCTGAAGTGATTGCGCGATCGCCTCTGCTTGTTTGAGGTTGTCGATAAAAGCCTGTGGGCTATATAAACCCGCGATCGCATCAAGGGGACGACCTTCGCTATCAAGCACATAGTGAATACTATTGCCTGTAATGGTTTGCTCCAGTTTGCGACCATCACCAAAATCAATCGTTACTTTAGGGACAGGACGCTCGGGCTGCCAATACAAAATGAAGCGATCGCGCAACAATTGCGAAACTGCGGCATTAGGATAAAGTGCTGTGCGGAAAAATCGGCTATTGGCACAACTCAGTTCATCGGTGAGATTGCCCAACAAGCGCAAAGCTAAAATTGGTTTGCCTGTTTCCTTAGATGCGGCTTTGGCTGCTTCTAAATCTTTGTACCAATATAAGCGGGATGCGTCACAGTCTTTTTGCTGACAAATTGCATCTAGGGTGGCGCGTAATTGCGGATTATTGGGTAAATCTTTTTGATAAGTTTTAAAAAACGCCTCTACACCTGCATTTTTAAATTCGCGTAACTTCGCGATCGCCTGTTGGGATGTGTTCTTGTCAACCGCAGTGGATTGCTGAACGAGACTATCTAAAGTTGCTGACTCTGAGGCTCTAACCGCCTGTGGTGAAGTGATGGTTGTTAGAGCGATCGCGCTCAATCCTAATATTGTGAAAAATGAGCTAACCAGAAATTTTCTTGCAAGCATTTTAGAACTACCCTAATTACACGAAGCAAACCTTGATGCGAAGAGACTAAGTTGTGGCATAAAATGTTCCCGAATTTTGATAAAAGCGGCGCATCGTGCCGCCTTTGTCAAAAAGATCCAGCGCTAAGCGCTGGATCTTTTTGGAAATTTTTAAAGCACGCTTGCCAATAAAGCTTTCTGAGCATGGAGACGATTTTCGGCTTCCTCCCAGATCCGCGACTGATCACCTTCCATCACTGCATCGGTGATCTCTTCACCACGATGAGCAGGTAAACAATGTAAAGCGATCGCCTCGCGATCGGCTAAAGCCATGAGTTCAGAATTTAGTTGATAGGGCTGAAAAATGGGAATCCGATCCTCTGCTTCCGATTCCTGTCCCATACTTGCCCACACATCGGTATATAGAACGTGAGCCGCTTGAGAAGCCAGTTTAGGATCATCGGTGACAATCACTTCGGAATTGGTGGCTAGAGCCTTAGCTTGTGCTACAACTTTAGGATCTGGAGCAAAGTTTTTGGGAGAGGCAATCCGCACATTCATTCCCACAAGCGCACAGCCAATCATTAGGGAATGCGCCATATTATTACCATCACCGAGATAGGTTAGGGTCAGCCCTTTAAGCTTTCCAAAATTTTCTAATACGGTGAGTAAATCTGCTAAAACTTGGCAGGGATGCTCTAAATCGCTCAAAGCATTAATAATCGGCATTTTAGAAAACTTGGCAAAGGTCTCTAGTTCCGCTTGCTCGAAGGTGCGAATGGCAAGAACATCTAGGTAGCGATCGAGAACTCTGGCGGTATCTTCAATGGGTTCACCACGACTAACTTGGGTCACATTGGGATCGAGGTCGATGACATGTCCCCCTAGTTGGTGCATCGCGACCGTAAAACTAACCCTTGTTCGGGTTGACGCTTTGCGGAACAGCAAGCCAAGGGTTTTACGCTGAAAGTCAAACTGCACTTTTCCCGCTTTGAGTTGTTGAGCAAGTGTCAGCAATTCTTGAATTTCGCTTGGTTGCAAATCCGCCAAACTAAGAAGATCACGTCCCTGAAGGTTTCCCATTGTTGTTAATTAGAAAAGACTTGTAATGACTGTATCATCAACTTACGGCGCTTTACCCTGATCAAAAATCGCTGATCTAGAAAAGTGAGGTAAAGCCGTACTTTTCTGAAAAAGATATAGTTGATAGAAGAGCGTCCCTTCGAGTCTTGCCATACATCAATTCCCTTTTGATCACCTTCTAGCTGTAATCATGAAATTAATCCCCATAAAACTAACCGCCTTGAAAATATCCAAGCGTCATTACCTTTGGTTTTTGATGGGGATTATTGGTTTAATTTTGATCAGTGAAATTGGGGCGCGAATAGGGGCAGAGATTTTATGGTTCCAAGAAATGGGCTATATGTCCATGTATTTGCAAAGACTGGCAATCCAAATAGGATTAGGAATTGGTGGATTTGCGATCGCGCTCTTTTACCTATTCCGAAATTTGCAGATTGCCCAAAAGCTGAAATACGCCGATTTACCTAGGGATGATGATTACTCAAATGTAAACTCTCGCAAGCGATCGCCTGCTAATAATCATCATCAACAGGCGGGAGCTTACATCCCCACTTCCCTGCGATTACGGTGGTTATTGCCGCTAGTTTCGGGGTTAAGTTTACTGATTTGTTTGTTAGCAGTCCATTATGGACAGGCGGCGATCGCGCAATGGCAACCACAATGGCAATCATCATCAACACAGCCTAGTATTGCGCCAACCTCTCCTTTGCTATTTCGCCCTGAAGCGATCGCCCAATTAGCCATGCAGATTTTTAAAGAAACCCGTGCTGCAATTGGGACTTTAGCTGTGGCGATCGCGATCTTGATTTATCCTAAGTTTGTCTTAAGAGCGATCGCCGTTTTCATTAGTACAGCGACAGCATGGGTAATCTCGCGGCAATGGATGCGAATCCTTCCCTATTGGCAACCCACCAGTTTTGAGCGAACAGAACCAGTTTTTCAGCAAGATATTAGTTTCTATATTTTCAATTTGCCTACCCTAGAAGTGCTGGAATTTGGGCTAGTTGGTATCTGTTTGTATGGATTAATTGCGGTACTGCTTACCTATTTACTATCAGGCAATAGCCTCAGCGAAGCCAAATTTATGGGCATTTCCCACGATCAACAGCGTCATCTTTATGGACTCGGTGGCGTGGTGATGTTGGTGATTGGCTTTAGCTATTGGCTCAATCGCTATGAGCTTTTATATTCACCAAGGGGCGTTTCCTATGGTGCGAGCTATACCGATATTGTCGTGCAGTTGCCTGTTTACACAGGATTAAGCTTTTTAGCCTTTGCGATCGCCATTTACTTGATTTTGCGCTGGATTAAATTTCATCGTCAACCCGTCAGCCGCAAACCGATCATCATAGCTTTAGCAATCTACTTAATTATGGCGATCGGGCTAGGTTTGGGTTTACCGATCGCCGTGCAGTCTTTGATCGTCCAGCCCAATGAAATTGCGCGTGAGCAAACCTATATTCAACGCACGATCGCACTTACCCGTGAAGCCTTTGGACTAGAAAGTATTAACTCCCAAATCTTTAATCCACAGGGTAAATTAACTGAAAAGTTGATTCAAAAAAATGATCTTACAGTTCGCAATATTCGGCTTTGGGATCAGCAACCGCTACTAGCCACCAATCGCCAACTTCAACAAATAAGGCTCTATTACAGTTTCCCTGATGCTGATATTGATCGCTACACAATCAATGAAGAGCCACCATTAAAAACAAACGCTAGTCAGCAACAGGTACTAATTGCGGCAAGGGAACTAGATTATAGTGCAGTTCCACAGGAAGCCCAAACTTGGGTCAATAAGCATCTGATCTATACCCATGGCTATGGTTTTACAATCAGTCCTGTGAATCGCGTTGCGGCTGGAGGCTTGCCAGAATATTTGGTTAAAGATATTGGTATTACCGAAGGTAGTCCGCTTACCACCTCTAGTGAAGCGGTGCGAAATAGTATTCCCATCGGAAAGCCTCGTATTTATTACGGCGAAAATACGAATACCTATGTCATGACTGGCACGAAGGTTAAGGAGCTAGATTATCCTAGCGACAATGACAATGTATATAACATTTACGATGGGCGCGGTGGGATTGCCCTAAATTCTTTTTGGCGGCGGATGTTGTTTGCTAAATATTTAAATGATTGGCGGATGGCGGTAACTCCTGAGTTTCTTCCTGAAACTAAGTTGCTATTTCGACGAAATATCATGCAGCGAATTAAGGCGATCGCCCCATTTCTGCGCTATGACAGCGATCCTTATATTGTGGCAGCAAAGATTAATTCACAACCTAACGATCCGAGTAATCTCTATTGGATTATCGATGCCTATACCACTAGCGATCGCTACCCATATTCTGATATTGGCAAAGAAGGGATTAATTATATTCGTAACTCCGTCAAGGTGGTAGTCGATGCCTATCATGGCGATGTGAATTTCTATATTGCTGATCCTAGTGATCCAATGATCCGCACATGGTCAAAAATTTTCCCCGATTTGTTTAAACCCCTAAGCGCCATACCCGAATCTCTGCGTCAGCATCTGCGCTATCCCGTGGACTTGTTTTCCATCCAATCGCAGCGCTTGATGACCTATCACATGACTGATGCTCAAGTGTTCTATAACCGTGAAGATCAATGGCAGATTCCCAATGAGGTCTATGGCGATCAAACCCGTTTAGTTGATCCCTATTATTTGATTACGAGTTTACCTGAAGTTCCCTTTGAAGAATTCATTCTATTATTACCTTTTACCCCCAAAGAGCGCACAAATCTAGTAGCTTGGTTGGCGGCGCGTTCTGATGGCGAAAACTATGGAAAGCTCTTGCTCTATACATTCCCTAAACAAATCTTAGTTTATGGTCCTGAACAAATAGAAGCAAGAATCAATCAAGATCCTGTGATTTCGCAACAGATTTCGCTATGGAATCGTCAAGGCTCACGGGTAATCCAAGGGAATTTGTTAATCATTCCCATTGAACAATCTCTACTATATGTAGAACCTCTCTATTTAGAATCCACTCAAAATAAATTGCCAACCCTAGTACGGGTAATTGTCGCCTACGAAAATCGGATTGTGATGGCGCAAACTTTGCAACAGGCGATCGCGGCTGTCTTTAAACCAGATCAACAAATCACGCCGCCGATCGTTCGCCCCGTTGAAGCACCAGTGACAGTCCCATAAACCTACAGCAATTTCCGATCAACCGAACCCCAATAATTTTTTTGAAAGTGTTGCAAAGCAACACTTTCAAAAAAATTATTGGTTCGGTGTAATAAAAAAGTTGTGCTATGCACAACTTTTTTAGATTTTGACCCCTGACTTACGCGCAATCCAAATTTCCCAATTGCGGAGAAAACTCGATCGCGCTTTAAAAATAGTGGCAATATTTGGCTTAAATACTAGCTCCTCACAGGGAGGCTGTACCAAAATCGTAAACAAGCCCAGACGATTGCCCACAATTGTATCGGTGAATAGGCGATCGCCCACCATCGCCACTTGATTAGGAGGTAGCTGCATCGCTTCGAGAACTTGACGCACGACTCGACGGGATGGCTTACCTGCGCGACTACGGTAAGGAAGATTAAGACTTTCAGCAACCTTTTGAATGCGGCGATCGCTAAAGTTATTACTTGCTAACCAAATGGGATATTGCTGGCGCATTAGTTCTACCCATTGACAAATCTCCTCTGACACATCGGATTCATCATCACCAATGAGGGTATTATCAACATCCAAAATGAGACCACTCAATCCATATTCTTGCATTAACTGAGGAGTAATCGTATAAATCGGTGCTGACAAAACTAAGTCAGGAGCAATAAGTTGCCAAGGTTTCACAAGAATTTTAGTATTTTAATTAAATAATTAAGAATATCTTAACTCAGAATTGCCCCAGCATCAGGATTGCTATAGCAAGCCACGGTAGCGAATGAAGACTAAAACGACTGACCATGAGCCTAGCGCCACCTTAATCGCCACTAGAATATTCAGAATTGGGATGATACCGCCACTAATTAGCTCTCCCATTTGACCATGAGGTAGCTCTATACCAGAAAGGGTGATCACCGATAAAACAATAAAAATCAGAACCGATATCTTTTCCCAAGTTGCGGCGTGCCAACGCTTATATAGGTTCTGAAGTCTTTCTGGCGAAGACGTAATCGCAATTAAGCCGATCGCCGTTCCACCTGCCACACCTGCGGCAAAGCCTCCCCCTGGGCTGAGATGCCCACGAATTGCTAACTCGATCGCCACTAGGGCTGCAATCGTGGCTCCCAATTGAGCAAGGACTATCGAAGTTTGGTCGGCAAACTGGTAAATTTTCGTAAAGGGTTTCTCATTGGCAAGTAAAAAGTTTGCGCCCATGATGGCGATCGTAAAGACAATCACTTCAAAAATGGTGTCATAGAGTCGATTGCGAAAAATGATTCCTGATACGACATTGCTTACGCCGCTATCTTGGGCGATCGCCTCGACAATCGAGAAGGGCAAACTAGGCGCAGGGTTTGGCAAAAATAGCATTTTTACCACAAAAGCTATCCCTGCAATTATATAAATCCATTTCATAATCCATTTCATAATTTATTTCATAATTTATTTCAAAGGTTTTTTAATAAAGGTGAGATGTAAGGGCAATTCATGAATTGCCCTTACGTCATTGCTTTTCGTAAACTAATTGAACGTTAGTTAAATCTGAATCGGCGGCTTGCATAATCTCATATAGACGATGCAGACGGATTTTGATTTGGTAAGATTTTGCTGCTGCATCCTCTTGATTTTTTAGTTCTGAATCATGTAGGGTTGCATGAACATTCTTATCCATTAATGCTTGTGCTAATTCTATTTCATTTTCGTAAGGGACTAGCTCAACCCGCATATAGTACTTACTGAAAGTTTTTTTGAGAGCATCGATAAGCTTCTCAAAGTCAGATATGGGAATAGGATTATTATATTGCTCATCAATTTGCGGATCTAATGGATCTAATGGCTGCTCTAGCTGTTCAAAGGGAAGCTTGAGTTTATCTAATTCTTCTTCTAAATCGTGAGCGATCGCCACTCCCTCAACTACACCCAAACGTAAAACCAAAGAGGATCGCACCGCCACTGCATGGAGCATTGTCGCTAAAAAAGCTCCGACTAGTGCCTCGGTCAGCGCCACATCCGCCGCGCCTAAAACCGTATAGACTAGCGCCGATACTGCTCCTAAAATGCCGCGAATGACCAGAGCTTTATAGGGATTGGTTTGGAATACCAACATTGACGCTGATATGGGTAGCAGCACGGCGATCGCATAGACATAACTATCGTAATTACTGATCATTTACTTGTAGATAGCCCCCTTTTGTTTTTAGTAGTACTACTTTTAGTCGTGCTACTAGAGCAGTAAGCCAGCACATAGCAGAGCATCGTATTCCATAGGGCTAGAGAAATAATGGCTAAAATCAGTAATGGCAATTCCTTGGGGCGGAGTAATATTAAACCGAAGACGATCGCGATCGAGCCAATGGTGTCAGACACCGAAAGGCTATGCAGTTTAAAAAGCACCGATCGCCTTGTTAATAGCGCCGCAGTTCCCCAAAACCAAAATATTAAGCCACCAAAAATACAAATGTAACTGATGATATTCGCTAAAGTGGTCATGGTTATATTTCTCCTGTGCGCCTGATGATATGAGCTAGGAGCATAAATCCTGCATTACCGACGCTCAAAATAATCACCCCAATTACACCAATCATCCAATCATCGCGCAATACTGCAATCACTAAAATCATCACGGCAGATTTGGCGGCAATGCTAGAAAAAGCAAGCATAATTTCCCAAATGTCGTCATCATGTTTCCATGCCTGATATAGCGGAATTAGTAGGGATATCACCATTGCCCCAACCACAAAATTCAAGATTGAATTAGTTGATAAATCAATGTTCATGGATTCTGCCTCTTCTGGCGCTTAATAACGTGATGCACCACATACCAGCCCTCTTCATGATGACTCAGTACAATGGTTTTGGGCGTGAAGGTAATCAGAAAAATATCTAAGAAAACTAATGCGGCCGATCGCCGATATTTAGCTTTTTCGATCACCACTTCTTCGCGTTTATGGGGTTGAAAGATCATTTCCAGTGATTCGATATAGGCTTGGGGAACCGCCACGATAATCCTGCCAATACCCTGCACGACATCTTTAAAGCGAACGTTTTCTGATCGGTAATAGGGAATGAGCAGGGAGACAATCACGCCAATGATGATATTGGTGATGCTAAAGTTAGCGGTTAGCAAAAACCAGATCACGATTCGCAAAATAAATTGTCCAATCATGCCAGCACCATCCAAAACAATAGAATTAACGTCAGGCTCATCACCCCAATTAGATGCTCAAAATCCTCAAATAATTTGGAAAATTTGACCGTAGCGCGTTTAAAAATTAGCCAATAGGCTACCCAACCGATCGCGATCGTTGCCAGAGGTTTGACAGCATTTTCCAGAGTATAGGCTTCATAATAAACGGCATTTGCCACAAATAAACCGCCCAATAAAATGGCGATCGCTATCCAAAACTCCACCCGCAACTCTACCCGCAATGGTGCTTTAAGCCCTGATTGCGCTTGATCATTAGTTTGATTGTGCGGAATATGATTGTAATGGGGCAGGAAAATAAACTTGGCAAAGGAGATCGACGTACCTAAAGCGGCAATGTTCATGCCGATCACCTGCCAAGGCTGGAGATTTTTCATCGTTAATACTTTTGCCCCAAATCCAGATAGTAAGGGAAAACCAGAAATGGAAAAGCTGGCAATTACCAAAGGTATCCAGAGTTGATTGAGAATGGGCTGATGCTGTAATTCTTTGAGGTTACGGCTAGGCAATTTGCCCACAATTAGGAACAGAGCCGCTTTGACTAAGCCGTGAGTAAGCGCATAGAATCCGCCAACCTCTGGTGCTGCGAGGATGAAGCCTAACTGTGAAATGGTATGAAAGGCTAACATCCGTTTGGCATCTTTCTCGAATACGGCAAAAGACACGCCAAATAGAGCAGTTAAAACCCCAAAAATTCGCACGATTGGATCGAGTTCTTCGATCAATAGGGCGCAATGCACTAATGGCAAAACTCCCGCTTTGACTACTACCCCTGACATTAGCGCCGACACTGGCGACTCCGATTCGGCATGGGTCAAGGGCAGCCATAGCCCTGAGACAAAGATGCCACCCTTGGCTAATAGCCCCAAAAATATCAGGGCGATCGCTTCAGGTGGTGCGCCCCGCAAGCCGATAAACCCAAAGGAGTGATTGGCTTTGTAAACCAGTACTGCCCCAATTAGGTAAAACAGCATGGCAACGTTGCTAACAAACAAGTAGCGCAAGCCAATCCAGATCGAGCGATCGCTGCGGGGGTAAGCGATCAACAAAAATGTAGCAATGCTAATTACTTCTAGGGCAACATACAAACTAATAAAGTCGGAGCAGGCAAAGGCGGCATTGACACTGCCATGCAAGATCAAAACTTGGGCATAAAAAAAGGCGGTTCTATCTGAATGCCAACAATAAATAATTACTGCCGCCGTAACCAGCGCATTGGTCAAGATAAAAAATCCTGCCAAGGGATCAAGAACCAAGGTCACACCAAAGTTATCGAGCAATTGTAAGTTGATCGGTGTTTGCTGGACAAACAGAGGAATCACATATAATGCTGATGCCAATGTACCGACTAAAGCCAAAATGCGATCGCACTTTGGCAATATATAAATAATAAATCCCACCAAAAATGGCAAGACAATCCAGAGCAAAGTTAAGACGGTCATGACAGGTCGCCCTTCTCGATCTCATTAATTTCTAAGGTGGGATGATTCCGCGCTAATTTGATCACACCCACCAGCATCAGCGCCTGAATCGAAAAACCAATCACGATCGCCGTCAAAATCACAGCCTGCGGTACTGGGTCAGCGTAGTTAGTTCTGGGAATATCCCCAAGGATGGGTGTAAATACGCCTTGGCGGGCGGCAATCACTACAAAATAGGCGATTACGCCCGTACTCATCACATCCATAGAAATGATTTTCATAACAAGATTCTTTTTAAGAATAATTCCCAAAAATCCGCAGAGTATAGTTGCAAGGACAAAGGCTTCTAACACATCAGTTTTCTCTCAGTATTAACTAATAGAGTTTACTTTAGGCTTTTATGTGGCTTTTATGTGGCTTTTATTTGGCTTTTATTTGGCTTTTATGGTTCGATTAAACCCAGAGAATTCTCTATACATAGCTAACATAAACAAAAGAGAATTACGGTGCAAAGCACCGTAATTCTCTTTTGTTTGTTTTTTACTGTTTAGGAGTTTTTTGCTGAATTTTTTTATCGATCGCCTGTAATGCTTTTTCGTGATCTTCTAAATTACGACTAAACACATGACTGCCATCATATTTGGCAACAAAAAATAAATAATCGGTATTGGCTGGATCGAGAGTAGCCTTAAGACTGGCTAATCCAACTGAAGCGATCGCCCCCGGTGGTAATCCTTCATTGAGATAGGTGTTATACGGAGAAGCTGTGCGTACCTGTTCCAATGTAAGTGGGCTTTCAGGAGTCTGTTTAATATTTAAGCCATATTCCACAGTGGGATCTGCCTCTAGACGCATATTCTTTTTCAGACGATTCCAGAAAACCCCCGAAATAATGCGCCGTTCTGATTCGATCACCGCTTCCTTTTCGACGATACTCGCAAGAGTGACCCAATCCTTTAGACTAACCTTGATCTTAGGCTTGCCCGTCTGATTCTCCTTATAAACAGGTAAAGCAACCTGTTCAAAGCGATCGAGCATCAAATCAATAATCCGATCTGGCGTTGCTTCCGATGGCAGAATTTGATAGGTATCAGGAAAAAGAAATCCCTCTAAACTGGGAATATCTTCAGGTAGCCAAGGGCGACGCAAAGGACTAGTCCTTTGGGTGGCGGCGATAAAATCCTTGGCCGTGAAAAATCCCTGCTTCTCAAATAGTTCCGACATCTCGGCGATCGACCACCCCTCAGGAATCGTAAAACGGACTTCTGTGGATTTAGCGGTTTGGATTTGGGCAACGACTTCGGGTAGAGATTGGTTGGTCGCAAAGTCGTAGGTTCCCGATCGCAAGGATACACTTTCACTGCTTCGCAAAGATTGCCATTGCAACCATAGGCGCAAGGCTAGACTAGAGCGAATTACGCCTGCGGCTTCTAGTTCTTGGGCGATCGCTTGGGTTGGCATTCCATCGGGGATAGTTAGCCTAACCTTTGCCCCAAAGGTGCTAGGAGCCGCACTCGCCCAAATCCACCAAGAGCTACTAACTAGGCCAGCAACTAAAATTGTTAAGGGAACAGCAACACCGTAAAACAGCCAATTAGAACTCTTCTTCGGCATCTTCTGTGCTGAGGACATGATCTAGATACTGCTCCACATAAGGCTCAAGGGCTGCCATTTCCGTAGGGGTGAGAATTTCAGGTAGACCGTCATCGCTTACTTTAGCAATAAACATCAGAGGGTCAAGGGCTGTAAATACAGAGAAAGCTTGCTCTTCGTAATAGAAATGGGCTAACTCTTGAAATTCACCGCAATTGCCATCTTCTTCAGTGTCAATCTCGATGATATCTTCTTCCGTTGGTTCAGGCAGATCACCTAAAACCGTCAAGGTATAAGCAGAGCGCCGTAACGAGAGGTTCTGCTCCGATAAAACCGCCTGAGCCGTTGAAAAAATTAAATCGATTTCTTCTTCGGTAACATCGACTAATTCGGTTTCTTCATCGTCATCGGTTTCTTGCCATGCAAAGATTTGCACAGAGAAGTCAACTGGTTGCAGCAACAGGTATTCGGTGCTGTCCACTTTAAACTTGGTTTCGACAGTGCAAGGCAAGCTCTTGCCTGTTTCATCCGTGAGTACAATCGTCGATCCTTCCATAGATTGCTGTTTTGTATCCTAATAGCACTACTAGCTCAGAGAAACCCGCTTATATAAGGCTTTTGGCGCTCTTAAGCATTATGACAGCAAAGGGGACATATTTAAAAAAGGTCAAGCAAAGCGTGACCTTTTTTAAATGATTTGACGCTTCAGGGCTAACCATTGCTGCAAAATAATGGCGGCGGCTTTGCGATCAATCATCGCTTTATTTTCTCTGGTGGATATCCCCTGCGATCGCATCATTTCCTCGGCTTCGTAGGAGGTGAGGCGCTCATCGACAAATTCTATGGTCATACCCAAATGTTTGGCTGCACCATTGGCAAATTTCTGCACATGTTTGGCTTGATAACCTAAACTTCCATCCATGTTATAGGGCAAGCCAATGACGAGGGTATCAATATTTCGTTCGATAATCAGCGATCGCAGTTCCGCCATGTCGTCCTGCCACGATTTACGAATAATCGTAGTGATGCCATGCACCGTAATACCGAGGCGATCGCATCCCGCGACCCCGATCCGTTTTCTACCTACATCTAGTCCTAGTGCTGCATACTGCATAAAATTTCTAAAAACAAGTAGCGCTTCGCGCTACTTATCCTGCCTGAAACGGTTGAACCTTATTAATTAAAGCTTGCGATCGCGCAATAATCGTCGTCCAGTCATCCTCAGCAATTACTTCTGGTGAAAATAAATGGCTGGAAATTCCCACCGCGATCGCCCCAGCCGCTAGAAATTTATCAGCATTTTGCAAACTAATCCCGCCTGTGGGGATGAGAGGAATATCGCGAAATACTGGCTGTAAACATTGCAAATATTCCACACCACCCATGACTTTAATCGGAAAAACCTTGACGGCGGCGGCTCCTGCTTGCCAAGCCGTAATAATTTCCGTCGGGGTTAATGCACCTGCGATTACGGGAATATTATTTTCTAAACCCTTGGCAATGAGTTCAGGATTAGTATGGGGCGTAAACAAAAAACTGCATCCACAGGCGATCGCCCGTTCTGCACTATCAAGATCTAACACTGTGCCTGTGCCAATCTTGCAATCAGGTAATTCCTGTTGCAGTTTAGGAATCAAAGACTCAGCGCGATCGGTATTCCAAGCAATCTCAATCAGCTTAATTCCACCTGCGGCGGCGGCAAGAGCCATTTCTCTAGCAATACTGACATTATCGGCGCGAATAACGGCAATAATGCGATGCTGCTGCAATAAACTTAGCCAAGGCTTCACAGGATTTTGCAAAAAATTTATGATGCAACTAAAAGCAATTCATCAATAAGAAGACTACAGAGAGACGGCGCTTTGCGCCGTCTCTCCATTAGATTTAGATAATGGTGTTATCAGGAATAACAGCATTTTTAACGACAACAACAATACCATTGCAAATGCAATAGCCTTGATCTTCACGATTTACATCTTGAATATGATCTTTATTGATGATCTGTACGTTTTTGCCAATCCGCGCATTTTTGTCAATAATGGCATGACGAATGATCGTATTTTCGCCAATCCCCATAGGGACTTTGTTTGTGGCAAGATCTGATACACGATCCTCTTGAGGCTGATAAAAATCGCAACCCATCAACAGCGTGTCCTCAATCGTACAGTTTGCATCAACGTGCATCCTAATACCGACAACTGAATTAGTAATTGTGGCTTTATTTAGCAAACAACCTTCACCAATGACCGAATCTTGAACTCTACAGTCATGAACTTTGCTGGGGGGCAAATACCGCGCACGGGTATAAATTGGCTTCTTAGTTTCGTAAAAATTAAAGCCAGTGGCGGGATGGCGGGTTAGATCGAGGTTAGCTTGATAGAAAGACTCAATGGTTCCAATATCTTCCCAATAGCCTTTGTATAGATATGCCTGCACATTCAAATCTTGAATAGCCGCAGGAATAATTTCTTTGCCAAAATCTGTATATTCAGGATTCTCGCTGAGCAATTTCATCATTACTTGCTTGTTGAATACATAGATGCCCATCGAAGCAATGAAAGGATTAGCGATCGCCTCATTAGCATTTAAGCCGAGTTTGGTGGTGTCCACCCGCATTTCATCTAGGGCTTCACCCTTAGGTTTTTCAAGGAATTTAATGACCTTGCCTTCACTGTCAGTTTTCAGCAAACCAAAGGCTGAGGCTTTTTTCTGATCAACGGGCAGTACTGATAGGGTAATGTCTGCACCAGTTTCGCGGTGATGTCTAACAAATTTCTCATAATCCATGTTGTACAGATGATCGCCCGATAGGATCAAGTACTCACTAACATTCCATGATTCTAAAAGCCACGCATAGCGACGCACTGCATCGGCTGTACCTTGGAACCAGTCAGGACTATCGGGGGTTTGCTGTGCAGCAAGAATTTCCACAAACCCATCAGAATATGACGCTGGGCGGTAAGCCTGATTGACATGGCGGTTAAGTGATGCGGAGTTGAACTGTGTCAGGATGTAAATTTTCTCAATACCTGAGTTGATACAGTTGCTCACAGGGATGTCGATTAGTCGATATTTGCCTGCTACGGGGACTGCGGGTTTTGCCCGTGTTTTTGTAAGGGGATATAGTCGGCTTCCCTGTCCACCGCCTAGAATGATAGCCAGTACATTTTTCATAAATTCTTCGGGTTATCTTGGCTTTTTTATGTGCATATTTTTCTGAATGCAAACATTGTCTATCTTTGCGGGGATCGTTGCAAGTGATATAGCTTACTTGTCTTGATACTTCCTACAAACTTTTCGCAAAGTAGGGCTTTACTCACAAACCCGATCACCTATTTCATAAATAGCAAAATTCTTGCTATTGTCCAATGACGATCTGGAAACTGCTCAATTACTCTGCGATTGTGGACGTTATCGTTCTGCTATATCGCGTGCTTATTATGCAATGTTTTATATGACTCAATATTTACTTCTCTCTGAAGGATTGGATACTTCTACTCATAAAGGAGTTCTCAAGATGCTTAGTTTACATTTTGTGAAAACAGGGAAAATAAATCCAAGCATTGCAGACTTACTGAAAGAGGCTTACGATGCTGGGCAAGCTTGTGATTATGAATCTGATATGACTGAGGATGAGGAAATGGCGAAAAATGCGATCGCTAACCCTCAAACTTTTATTTCTGAAGTTAAAATGCTGCTTTCTTAGAATTCGCGATCGCCTCTCATCACCACAAACTGATCGCCTATTTCTCCGCATCAAACAGCGATCGTTAAACACTATTTTTGATTATAATCAACATAAAAATTGTGGGCAAAATCTATGATTGCTACTATTTCATCGCCTAGCCTATCACCTACGGAATATCTAGAGTGGGAAGTAACACAAGCAGGGAGATATGAATATGAGTATGGAGAGGTTATTGAGGTAACAGGTGGAAAGCTTGAAAATAATGAAATCGCGCTTAATTTAATTGTATTGCTCCGAGGTCATTTACGCGGTAAAGGTTTTCGTATCCTTGGTGGTGATGCAAAACTCATGGCTCTTCCAAGTAATATTTATTATTTTCCTGATGTAGTTGTTAGTTGCGATCCTCGTGATCGTAATGCTAAGGAGTTTTTACAATATCCTTGCTTAATTGCTGAAGTCTTATCCCCTGCTACAGAAAGTCGTGATCGCGGGATTAAGTTACGCAACTATCTAAAGATCGACTCATTGCAAGAATATATGCTCATCAATTCAGATTCTCCGATTATTGAGTTCTATCGTCGTAGAAATTGCACAGAGGTTTGGGAATATCTAACAATTAATAGTTCTGATTTAACCGTTAACGATCCTGAATTTCAACTAATCAGCATAGACCTTAATCTTTCGCTATCACTGATCTATGAAAATGTTGATTTTGAGCAATCCTAATCGCCTATTCCCCACATCAAACAGCGATTTTTAGTAGTGAAAGCGACAGGCAAGAATTCTGGTTTTATCGTCTAGGACTTCATAAAAAGGATAGCGAAATTCTTCACTTAGATCAATGACTCGTGTGAGTTTATATAACATCAAACAGCGATCGCCCCTCAACACACATAAAAACCGATCGCCTATTTCCCAAAATTAAACAGCGATCGCCATATCAGTATTCGTCATCTTCCAAATCTATCTCCAGATCTGAAATCAAATCCTGTGTAACAGCATATACATCTCGTTTATCCCCCTCCTTACGTCTTCCCACGCCCACAATAACTACTACTACTCGATCTTGCTCAACTCGATAGACAATTCGATAACGCTGTCCCACATCCCGAATACTACGATAGCCTGATAGTTCTTCGGATAAAGCCTTACCTTGCTTTTCTGGTTCATCCTTGAGCTTCTCAATTCTAGTCAAAATCACGCTCTGTTCGCGCCGATCCTTGATGGCAGTAAAAAGTTTCTGTGCTTGAAAGAAAAAATAATTCTGTATTCCAGAGCCATCTTAGAAACCCAACTCTAATTTCAAGGCTTCTAAACTAATCGTCCGCCCTAAATCTGCTTGTCGGATACCTTCTTTCAAATCTACCATAAACTCGCGATCGCTTAAAATCTCCATTGTTTCAACCAAGGAAGCAAACTGTTGCATACTCAAAGCAACAATTACAGGTTTTCCATCTTGCGTGATAATCGCTGGATCTCTGAGGTTTCTAGATAGCGCTGGTAATTGTTCCTGAGCTTCAGCAACAGTCAAATAATTAAGCATAATGTTTTTGTCTGAGTGACTATCATTATTTTAGTCAATTTCAAGTTATTTAAGATTGTACGATATCCAGTCAAGCGATCGCCCCTGATCACCCACAAACCCCGATCACCTAAATCTCAAAATTAAACAGCGATTGGATAAGACTAAAGTGAATTTTGAATATCTTCCCAAAAGTCTAAATTCAGTAGATCATCAAGTGATCTGCTGAATTGCCATGTTTCTGGGAACTTCGTTGTGTTATATTCTGGACGCAGTTTTTTGAGACATTGCTGATAAACCGTATCAAGGATTTTTGAATAGTCGTTCTGCAAACTGGGAGAAGTTTCGATTAAATCCTCAATTTCAGGGCGAATATTGCGAATTGTTCTTTCCCATCCGTTGTATTCCAGTGGCATATCGACATAGCATCGTTTTATAATATGTTCGATGAGGGCGCGAACTTGTCCCTTGAGCGCATTTTTTTGAGCTTTTCCCAATGAGTCAATCTCCTCAATCAAATTATTAATATCTAGTTGTTTAAAGTCACCAGTGTGTAAACGGGCAATCGTTTCTTCTGTCCATAGCAAGAAATCACGGTCATATAAACTTGATGATTTTGTTGATATTAAAGCTTGTGCCATTTGTTTTTGACTCCTCGCTAAATTATGCGATCGCCTACTCAATGCTTTAGGGATTGTCCATCTCGCTCTATTCTAAACGAATTTAATGCCTGAAGACACCCGATCGCCTATTTCCCAAATCAACCAGCGATCGCCACTCACCATCTCAACCCTGATCGCCTATTACCTCAAATCAAACAGCGATCGCCCCCCAGCAAATATGCTAATCTGGGTTAAACTGACGCATTACGCAAAGGTAGAAATGGATACTTTGGTGGAAACATTAAATGTAAAGTTAGCCAGATGGCAGCCAGATGTTGCTGAATTGGCGAGACAGTTCATTTTGGAAATAATTGATTTAGCTGATCGGGATGCGTTAGATATTTTGCGATCGCGTTCCGTGGAACAAGAAGTGTTGGATTTGCTAGATGAATGTTAAACAGGGTGAAGTTTGGTTAGCAGATTTGGGGATAGCAGCCAAGACTCGTCCTGTTGTCATTGTTTCTCGTTATGATGCAAATCCTCCAAGAGTTTTAGTGATTTATGTTCCTCTGACGACACAGTATAGAAATAGTGAGTATGAGGTCGTACTTCCTAACTTGAAGTTTCTCAATCAATTATCTATAGCTAATGTTCAGGGTATTGCTTCTATTCCTACTGCAAGGTTAGAACGCAAGTTGGGAGATTTGCCAAGTGATGTGATGGTGCAAATCAAGAAAGCAATTATTTTTTCGATGGATCTAAGTTTGTAAGGTAGAGATCGCACCTCACCACCCACAAGCCTGATCGCCTATTTCCCACACCAAACAGCGATCGCCCCTCAACACCCATAAAACCCGCTCGCCTAAATCTCAAATCAAACAGCGATCGCCTATTTCCTGCATCAACCAACAATCGCCCCTTCACTAGAACTGATTTTCAATATCTCTAGACTGATGCAGAATACGCACAATTTCAATGTAAGTTTCCATTCTTTTGTAGAAGATAATGTATGGCTTAACTGGAAAACTACGCAGTTCTTCTGAAAGCTCTTTTCTGCTTCTACCCATCTCTGGAAACTGTGCAAGCATAGGAAACTTGTCAAGGACTTTTGCGAGGAATAAATCGGCTGCTAGGGAATCGTTTTGAGCAAGATATACCCACATATCCTCAAGGTCACGATCTGCTTGTCGGGATATCTTAAATCGATTCATTTTGATGAGCTAAGCGTTTTTGACCACGATTTTTAATGTTTTCTAATAGAGTTGGTAATGTGTCTGAATCGTATTCGGTGTAGTCACCATTTTTGAGTTGTGCAATTCCGAGGTTAATATCTTGTTGTAGTGTTGCGAGTTTCAGGGAGCAAAGTTCGGCTTCGGCTTGCTCAACCCGATCGCATATTGCTTGAAAGGCATGAGCATCTTGGACAACGACCTCAGCTTTACCGTTAACGGTTAGAACCATAGGCGACTGTGTTGATTTAATGCGTTCAATAAATTCTTTGGCGTTGCGCTTGAAGTCGCTGAGGGAATGGATATTTTTTAGCTCGATCATAGTTGTCAAAGCACTTAATTCGGATCTAATTTAATGATAGCTGATCTTTCTTAGCGATCGCAATTTCTATGATTCTTCATAAATATCTATCGCCTAAATCTCAACATCAAACATCGATCGCCCTGCAAAACCCACAACCCTGATCTCTTTTTCGCCACATCAAACAGCGATCGCTTAAACGTTCAAAATCTTGCTTTCAAGTTGGTTTATAATCAAGATGTTAGGTATATTTTTACTTTACAGAGGTAGAGTATATGAGGCATTGGGAAAGTTTAGATGCTATAGAAAGAGAACCGTATAAAGTGAGTGGTGCTTGGGTGTTTAGGAAAACGCGAGTTCCAGTTTCGGCTTTGTTTGAAAATTTGCGTGATGGTGCAACAGTAGAAGACTTTTTGGAGTGGTTTCCGCCTGTACAGCGATCGCAAGTTGAGGCTGTACTAAACTATGAGCTTGATATGTTGGCTGAGGCTGCTTAGATTATGAAGATTCTTTTCGATCAGGGAACTCCTGTACCTTTGCGTCAATATTTGACAGAACATTCTGTGACAACAGCTTATGAAGAGGGTTGGTCTAATCTGTCGAATGGAGATCTGCTCAAATCTGCTGAAGATAAGGGATATCAAATATTCGTGACGACAGATCGAAATTTGCGCTATCAACAGAATTTGAGCGATCGCCAAATTGCTATTGTTGTTTTGCTTTCTACCTCATGGCCAAAAATTAGGACACAGACAGACAAAGTTTGTGGAGTTATCAATGCAATTGAAATTGGTGATTATACTGAAATTTCTATTTAATTTGCATTGTAATAATAGCGATCGCCTCTCACCACCCAAAACCCGATCGCCTATTCCCTCAAATCAAACAGCGATCGCACCACTCACCACCCACAAACCCGATCGCCCATTTCCTCAAATCAACCAGCGATCGCCCCTCAACACCCAAAACTTGATCGCCTATTTCCCATATCAAACGGTGAACATCATTTTAATAATGCTCGAAATCCTGCTTGATTGAAATGGTCGTCAGCAGTTAAGGCTTCGATAATTGAAAGACTTTGCATAACTACGAATGAAAGACAATCAACTAGCCCCCATTCTTTGTCTTGGCGGCTTCTGAATAATTGAAATGCTGCGTCATATAGTTCATTTGTTAGAGGAACTATTTTAACGTTTGGATCTGCTTCTAGTGATTCAAGAAGTTGGATTGCGGCGGCTCTATATTTTTGTTTGGAAAGTGCATTTCCAATCTCAAGTAAAATTGCTTGAGTGGTTGCTAGGCATATATTTTGAGATTCTATCTGTTCAGCTAGTTCTACTGCTTTTGCATGGTTTTGATCTGTAATTGCGGATAGTGCGATCGCAAAGGATGTATCTAAAAAAAATTCACGCATTATCTGAGATGTTTTCCCCATAAAGATATTGATCGATATTTTCTGACCAGTCTGGTTTGCCTTTAAGATTTAAAGACTTAGCAGTTTGTAGAAATGATTTTTTGGGTGTTTTTGCATCAGGCAAAAGACTTTCAACAATAATCCTTACTCTTGTGCCTGATTTGATGTTTAGAGGTACTTCAGGAACAAGGGTTACACCATCGAACAGAGCGTCTAAGGTTTGAATCATACTTTTTTGCCTATGCTGCTTTGCTGACATTATATCTTTATTTACAGAGCGATCGCACTCTCATCACCCACAAACCCGATCGCCTAAATCTCAACATCAAACAAACAGCGATCAGACGCATTGATTATGCTAGGCTCAAATAAAGCGATAGACGCTAAAATACATGAAAATTCCGAATAGTGATCGCGCAGTCATTGAGCCGTCAAAACTAACTGAATATCTACTCAATAGTGAGCATAAGCGCGGTGGCACAAAGGCTAAGTTATTGATTCTGTTTGGATACTCACTAGAAAATTGGCAACAGTTAGAATCCGATATTCGTAGATTTCATCTTGGGGTAGATGCTAATGTAGTTAAAGAAACTCCGTATGGCGTGAGATATGAAATTAGTGCGAATCTACTGACTCCGACAAATAGACAATTATTTGTTAAGACGGTATGGCAAATAGATAAAGGTACAGATTTTGCTCGCTTAATTACTTTAGTTCCTGATTAGCAATATTTGGAGGCTGCAATGAATTTTCCACTTTATTCCGATGTGATTTTATTGACTAATTTGCCTGATGAGGCAGTTTATGCTGGGGATATTGGAACTGTTGTAGAACGGCATGATGTAATTGGTTTGGAAACTGGCTATAGTGTTGAATTTTTCGATATGCTGGGTAATACAGTTTCAGTTGTAACTTTGCCAATGAGTTATTTTCGTTTGCCGACTCGTGCGGATAGACCATCAGTTAGGCTTATGGCTAGTGTGGCATAAGATCGCCTATTCCCTCAAACCCAAACAGCGATCGCCCCACACCACCCACAAACCCGATCGCCTATTTCTCCACATCAAACAGCGATCGCATCCTCATCACCCAAACCCCGATCACCTATTTCCCCATCAAACAGCGATCGCCCCTCATCATCCACAAACCCGATCGCCTAATCTCAACACCAAACAGCGATCGCCCTTTTCTCTACTTCAAACAGCGATTATATTGACGACTAAGTTAAAATTAGTTAAAACCAAGTAGTAGATCCTTAGTGCTATGCAAATAAAAGAACTCACTACCGAACAGTTTCGTTTACTAGTTCGTGAAGTTGTAATTGAAGTATTAGAAGAATATATAGATCTAGATGAAGGTAAGAAGTTAAAAACAGCGGTTGTGGAACGTTTATTACGACAACAACGACAACCGACTGTTATTCCTGCGGCTCAAGCTATGCAATCATTGGGGCTTAATTGGGATGAGTTATAGTATTGATTTTACTGCTGAGGCGATCGCTGATCTTGCGAAAATTGATCGCACTAATCAAATACGGATAGCTCGTAAAATCAAGTGGCTAGGCGAGAATTTTGAACAAATTACGCCTCTATCTCTTACTGGCAATTTATCAAGCTTTTTTAAGCTGCGTGTTGGTGATTATCGAGTTATCTATGCGATCGCTCAATCACAAAAAAGTGTCATTATCCATCAGGTCGGACATCGTAGAGAAATTTATGATTAGGTGAGTGATCGCCTATTCCCTCATCAACCAGCGATCGCACCCTCATCACCCATACACCCGATCGCCTACTACCCACACCAAACAGCGATCGCCCCTTCATCACCCAACACCCGATCGCCTACTACCCACACCAAACAGCGATCGCCCCCTGAAAACCCAAAACCCGATCGCCTATTTCCTCAAATCAAACAGCGATCGCACCCTCACCACCCATAAACCCGATCGCCTATTTCCCACATCAAACATTGATCGCACCTCAATCTCTAAATTCCTGTAAGGACACTGTTATTATGGAATTAGTTATGTGCAAATCTTGATCATGAAAAACTATCGCGATCGCATACGCATCAGTGCAAATATTCGCAGTGGTAAGCCCTGTATAGTTAATACGCGCATTGCTGTATCAGATGTGTTTGACTATCTTGGCGGTGGGATGACTGTTGACGAAGTACTAGATGATTTTCCAGATTTAACTCTTGCGGATATACAGGCTTGTTTTGCTTTTGCAGCCGATCGCGATCGCCGTTTAACAGTGGTTCCCTATGAAGTTGCTGTTTGATGAGAATTTATCTCCAAAGTTGCCGCGTATACTATCTGTAGATTTCCCAGAGAGTATGCACGTTCGTGATTGTGGATTGAAGGGATTTCCTGATGAGGATGTTTGGGAATATGCTCGAAACAACGGATTTACAATAGTTTCTAAGGATTCAGATTTTTATCAACGGAGTTTGCTTTATGGGCATCCGCCGAAGCTTGTCTGGTTGAGAATTGGCAATTGTAATCGTGATATTCTCGTAGCACTAATCACTAAATACAAGGAACAAATTTATTTGCTAGACAGCAATCCATCTGAGTCAATATTAGTAATTTTAAGTTGAATCGCCACTCAACACCCACAAAACCCGATCGCCTAAATCTCAAAATCAAACAGCGATCGCCTCTCACCACTCACGAACCTGATCGCATATCCCTTTGTCTACAGCGCGATAGCCCTAATCTGAAAAGTTCCACTTCAGTATTTGAAGTTCTATTAGGTTCAATTTTGCGAAAATTTACAAGGTATATAGAAACGTGGTTTAATTCAATCATTCAAAATGTTTTAGCCTGTGAGGACTATTGAAATGAGCATAGGGCAAAAAGATATAAAGTTGCTTTGGGGACGTTCGGGAAACCGATGTGCTATTTGTAAAATAGAATTAACTCAGGACGCATTATCTTCAAACGCCAGCTTCGCACTGGGAGAACAGGCTCATATTGTCGGAGAAAAAGAGGATGCGGCTCGTGGAAAGAGTCAGCTAGATCAAAAACAGAGGGACAGTTATCACAATCTAATTTTGCTATGTCCAAATGATCATACGACTATTGACAGGAACGAGTCGGATTGGTCTATAGAAAAGCTACATCAAATCAAATCTGAACATGAATTGTGGGTTACAGAGACATTAAGTGAAACCATTGATCACGTTAAACTTGCCCAGAATACCATCCTAGCTAGCATAGTTGACAGTGCTGTTACGCTTTGCAGATTGGACGACTGGCATAATTGGACGAGTTACGCTTTATCAAGTGATCCTCAATGGTCAAAAGATTCGCCGAAAAATATTTACAAATTTCGCAAAAAGGTAATTGCTGCAATTTGGCCAAAAGGGTTCGATGAATTTAGAAGAGCAACAATCACATTGTCAATATTACTTCACAAAGCAGTCGAAACATTCATGGAACATAGCGACCTTCGAGGTGACACATATTTTCCCTACAAGTTTTATAAGCGAATAAACCCGAACCCCAATTATGATGAGGACTGGCAACGTTACGACCACTGGTTAGACCGTTGCGATTCAACAATGTATGATGCGACAAAAGCAGCCAATTGGTTTGCAGATGTAGTTCGAACATATGTGAATCCTATGTTTTTTGTCGAACAAGGTAAGTTTATTATTGAAAAGGGACCTATGATGGATGGTTGTTGGCATACTAAATTATTAGAGTTTACAGATAGTGAGAAAGAACAGTATCCCGAAAAGACACTTGAAATAGAAGAAGATTGTCTGGTTAAATAAGTGACGTAAAGCCAACTTTTTCAAAATCGCCAATAACTTTTGCTGATTTCATTTGTCTAAATCATCGATCGCGATAAACTTCACGGCGATGACCGACTGAGACAACCACAACGACCAAAACCTTATCAACAATTTGATAGAGAACGCGATAATTTCCTACCCTAACCCGATAAATATCCTTCTCACCTGATAGCTTCTTAACGCCGATTGGTCTTGGCTCATTGGCTAAGGATTGAATCGTGAGCGTTATATCCTGACGAACCTCAACCGATAAAGCTTTTAGTTGTCGTGCCGCCTTTGGCAATATTTGCACCTCATAGGACATCTAAACTAACTCTCCCACCACCGAATCCCAAGGAATTGGCTGCTCCCCTAACCTTTCTGACTCAGCGATCGCCTCTAGAGCATCTTGTAAATCTAAGCGATCTTCTAGATCGGATTCTTCTAAGAAATCAACCAACTCCCTAGGCGTAGTATCCAAAATTCGCGCCAACGTGAAAATAGAAATCTGCGGCGTATCGTTGAAATAGAGCAAACTATGCAAATCTTCGCGCTTTAACCATGCCAAAAAGCGATCGGGCGTAGTTCCCAAAACATCTGCTGAAGTTGCTAAGTCAACTGTTAGCTTTGCCATAATTTTACTTAATAGCGAAAAAGTAAAGAGTATAAGTGCTATCTAGGTTTGATTGTACTCTAAACTTCAGCACGATCGCTAATGCCCTAGCCATGTACGAAAAACTGATGCTCTTACGATCATCACCCATCTCAAAACAGGAACCCTCATCTATACCCACTATGTCGATGGCATGGTCGAACCAATCCGCAAAGCGATCGCCGCCGCAGGTTACAAGGTGGGCTTATTCACAGGCATAGAAGACACCAAAGAACGTGATTCCGCCAAACAGAAATTCATCGCCAGAAAAATCGACATTCTCATCGGCACGGCTCCCATCGGCACAGGCGTAGATGGACTGCAATATGTATGCGATCGCCTGATTATCGCCAGCCTCCCTTGGACTCATGCCGAATACGAGCAACTAGTCGGACGCATCTATCGCCAAAAATCAGCATTCACCAAAGTAGAAGTAATCATTCCCCAAGTCATCCTCGATCATCAAGGCGATATCTGGTCATGGGATCGTCAATACCGATGGAGTCGCATCCAATAGAAAAAATCCCTCGCTGACACGGCGATCGATGGTGTAATTCCCAAGGGCGAACTGGCATCGGAAAAAGTCGTCCTCCAAAAGTCCATTCCTTCGACCACATCGCCATCAACGCAAAAGTACAAGCCTGTGACATCTCCCATACCCCTCTCCCAGATGCCACCCTCGATGTCGTCATCTTTTCTCTATCTCTCATGGGTTTAAACTATGCCGACTATCTCCAAGAAGCCCATCGCACCCTCAAAGGTGGTGGCAGTCTCCTCATCGCTGAAACCAACAGCCGATGGACAGATAAAAAGCAAGAATTGCTAGATTTGATAACGAGTTTGGGATTTACGGTTGTGAATGAGCAGGAGAGCGATCGCTTCCTTTACATCAATGCTACTAAACCGCTTATCTCCCTAATTTAGGAAATATAGCGCTTTGCGCTGTCTTAAAATCCAGAGAATCTTTTGAAAGCGTCGCTCCGCACCGCTTTCAAAAGATTCTCTGTACTACTCAAAGCCTCAATAGGCTGTAACAGATGGTAAACTCTGATCGCCTAAACTCCACATCAAACAGCGATCGCCCCCAGCACAAAATCTTTGAATGAATTTGTATTGACAACGTAAATACGCTTTGGCTAAAATATACGGTATGGATGTGTATTTTGTACTGAACGGGATTAAATTTGTTTGGAACGAGGAGAAGGCTCGAATTAATCCTATTAATCATGACGGTATGACATTCCAGCAAGCTACTGAAGCCTTTTTTGATCCATTTTTAGTAGTAGTTGATGCAAGTCGTAATGATGAGGAACGAGATGCTGTAATTGGCTTAGATAAACGATGGAATCTTCTTTACGTTGTTTATGTTGAACGGGAGAACGATTTAGTTCGGATTATTTCTGCAAGAAAAGTAACTCGCAAGGAGCATGAATATTATGAAAACTGAAGCTTTAAAAAAACGTTTGGATCGAAATCGTCCGATGGCAACGGTAACAATCCGTATTCCTGAGGATGTAATTGAAGATTTGAAAAAAGTTGCACCATTACTAGGATTTTCTGGATATCAGCCTTTGGTTCGCGCTTATATTGGGCAGGGGCTTCGGGCTGATCTTGAAAGATTGGATGGAGACTCTGTTTCTATATTTATTGAGAGCTTAAAGCGTCACGGGGTGAGTGATGAGGTGATTCGTGACGCTTTGAGTGAGGTTGTTTAAAATCAAATAGCGATCGCCCCTTACAACCCACAAACCCGATCGCCTATTTCCCACACCAAACAGCGATCGCCCCTTACCACCCACAAACCCGATCGCCTATTCCCCACATCAAACAGCGATCGCCATATTCTAAATGCTAAACTTTATTCTCAAGAAATGAGTTATCTAAAGTATGTCCAATGAAAGTTATATATGAAATTCATATAGGATGAAGTTAAGAGGCAAAGCAATCTAAAAAAGCACGCTATCGATTTTGTGAATGCTGAAAAAGTCTTTATAGGCTCAACATTCACGTTTGAAGATAACCGTGAAAACTATGGAGAACAGCGTTGGGTAACGCTTGGACTCTTAGGCATGAGAGTTGTTGTTATCGTCCATACTGAAACCGAAGACAAAATCCGTATTATTTCCATGCGTGAGGCAAACAAAAATGAACAACTTCTCTTCTTCAGAAACCTCTAATGATCGTGGAGAATATCCCGAAGTAACACAAGCAGATTTAGATCGGGCTAAGTTTCGTATTGCACTTAAACCTACGCCACGCAAGCAAAGTATCACTATTTCTTTAGATGCCAATCTTATTGAGTATTTTAAATTGAAGGCGGGAGAATTTGGCTATCAAAATCTGATTAATGAAATTTTACGTCAAGCGAAGGAGAAGGAAGAATCGGGAAAAGTTTTACAATAAACTATTTAATCAAAGCATGATCGCACCTCACCACCCAAAACCCGATCGCCTATTCCCACATCAAACAGCGATCGCCCCTCACCACCCACAAAATCCGATCGCCTAAATCTCAACATCAAATAGCGATCGCCATTCACTGAGCCTTAATGTAATTGTTTAGATGTTAAGATCGAAAATATCGCTAATTTAGCAAGAGATTGATATGGTTACACTTGCCGCGAAAAATTTAAATTTTGAAGACGTACAACATCTATTAGGCTTCCATGAGTCTGGAGAGATGGGTGTTTTTTCTGATTATTTGGATTTGGAATCTATTTCTGATTTTGAGCAAATAGAACTAACCGAGATTTGTACTAATTTTCGGCGGTATCTATTGTCAGGTAGAGTTTCCGAAGGACAAATTAAGTTTCTTGCTCTTGCGCCTCTGATGAATTTGACAGGTTACTATAACCAAGCGATCGAGTTACTTTTAGAAGAAAATATTCAGCGTATTGATATTCTCGAAGCGGATACTAGCATTACTGGTAGATATGATATTTTGGCGGTTAAAAAGTCTGGAGTCCAAAATTTAACTAAACTTTGGGTGCTGATAGTTGAAGCAAAGAGAGCAGGAATTGAACCTTTTACAGGAATTCCGCAATTATTAACCTATGCCCATGAGTCTTTGCGTTCTCAGTCTTCGGTTTGGGGTTTAGCAACAAATGGTTTACATTTTCAGTTTATTCGCATCTGTGCAGGAGAATCACCGATCTATCAGTTATTCCCTTCTTTATCGCTGATCGAGTCTGAGCCTTCTATACAGATTCTTAAAGTTCTTAAAGCTATTTGTAAATCATAAGAGTTGCATGGTGAGATCGCCCCTCATCACCCACAAACCCGATCGCCTATTTCCCCAACACAAAACAACGATCGCCCCGTCACCAACTAACACCCAATCGCCTATTCCCACATCAAACAGCGATCGCCTCTTCATGTTAGTGATCGTAGATTAAAATAGTGGTGATAATGCTTGCTTAAGCCTTAAATCTATGCTTACAACTATTAAAAACAAGCAATTATTTGCTTTATTGAACGAGCTAAAGTCTGGTCTAGCAGAAATCTATGGAGATAGATTGTTTTCTGTGATTCTTTTTGGCTCTCATGCAAGAGGAGATGCAACTTCCGAATCAGATATTGATGTGATGGTAGTTTTGACAGATTTTGTTAATGCAGTTGAAGAGAGAGCGAGAATGTCTGGTCTTTTTTGGCATTTCTTGAGGGAATATGATGAATTAGTCTCAATTATCCCAATATCAAAATCTCGATTTTTAGCAGGTGAAATTTCTTTTCTGAGAGTGGTTAAGCGTGAAGGTATTGAGCTATGAATGAATTAGCAAAGTTCTTGATTCTGTCCAATGACGATCTGGAAACTGCTCAATTGCTCTGCGATTGTGGACGTTATCGTTCTGCTATATCGCGTGCTTATTATGCAATGTTTTATATGACTCAATATTTACTTCTCTCTGAAGGATTGGATACTTCTACTCATAAAGGAGTTCTTAAGATGCTTAGTCTACATTTTGTGAAAACAGGGAAAATAACTCCAAGCGTTGCAGACTTGCTGAGGGAGGCTTACGATGCTAGACAAGCTTGTGATTATGAATCTGATATGACTGAGGATGAGGAAATGGCGAAAAATGCGATCGCTAACGCTCAAGCTTTTATTTCTGAAGTAAAAATGCTACTTTCTTAGAACCCACATTCCGCTCGTAATAGAAGGGTAAAATAATAAGGGAAAGGCAATGTGAAAGCCAAGAGCAAGGAAAAGAACATTAATACTATAAACGCAGAAATGAAAGTAACGAACCTAGACCATCTGGGAATTGTAGCAGGGATAATCGATGAGATGGGAATAGTGGAGGAAATAAACAAGAGAGTGGGGAGAAGTTCAAGGGAAAAAGTAAGCGCAGGGGTAATGGTGAAAGCAATGATCATGAATGGATTGGGGTTTGTATCCGCACCACTGTATATGTTTAGTAAATTCTTTGAAGGAAAAGCTACGGAGCATTTATTAGGGTCAGGAATAACAGCCGCCCAAATCAACGATGACCGCATCGGACAAGTACTAGATGATTTATATAAAGTAGGACTAACCGAAACATTTTTGAGAATTACAGCAAAATCCGATCAAACCCGCCACAAGTCTGGTAATCTAAAAACATCACAGAATTGAAATAACATATGGCAGCATACTCGCTTGATTTACGGCAAAAGATATTAAGTGCATGGCAAAACAAAGAAAATACGCAGAGAGATTTGGCTAAACGATTTAAAGTAAGTTTATCTTTTGTGCGAGATTTTTTGCGTCGGTATCGAGAAACAAATGAGATCGCCGCAAAACCACAAGGAGGAGATCGACGCTCCAAAATCAAAGGCAAAGACGAAGAATTAGTGAAAGCAATCGTTAAAGAACAAAACGATATATATCTGCGAGAGATCAAAGAAACGCTCCAAGACACCCAAGGTATGGAGGTGAGTGTATCGAGTTTAAGCCGTACTCTTAAGCGATTGAATTTAGGGCGCAAAAAAAACTTTAGTAGCCAGTGAACAAGGCACCGAGAGAGTCCAAAAATTGCGCTATGAGTTTCGGCATTGGCTAGATACGATAGATGTGAAAAACCTTGTATTCATTGATGAGACAGGGCTCAATCTGGCGATGACAAGGCTCTATAGCAGATGTGAAGGGGGAGGAAGAGTATATGATGACCGTCCAGGCAACAAAGGTAAAAACATTACTTTAGTTGGTGCGATGAGTGATGAGGGTTTGATCGCAGCGATGACTTTTGCAGGCAGCCTAAACACTGCAAGTTTCATAGTTTTTATTGAGAAAATATTATTACCTCAATTATGGGTTGGTGCAATTGTCGCTATGGATAATTTGCCTGTACATTACGCGGAAATTGTGAAAAATCTAATTGAATCGGTTGGCGCTAAGGTCAAGTTCCTACCTCCTTACTCCCCTGATTTATCGCCAATCGAGTTATGTTGGTCAAAGTTGAAAGAAATTATTCGCTCTGCTAAAGCTCGTACAATTGATGCCCTTGATGCAGCTATCACTATGGCTATTAATGCTATTACTGATGAGGATGCTCTTAATTGGTTCCACCATTGTGGCATCTGCTTTGAACCTTTGAGGTAGCTCTTTTGTGGCGGGTTTGATCGGAATTTGCTGTAGCATCTGATGGAGAGTTACTCGCAGGTGAATTACCCAAAAACAAACGAAAACTTGTCGAAGCTTGGATTGAAATTCACAGAGAAGAACTAATCGCAGATTGGCAATTAGCAGTTAACGGTCAAGAACCCTTTAAAATCGACCCTTTAAAATAACCGAGAATAACCGAGATGATGAATCAATCCCTGCGTCAAAAAAGTTAAGCCCATTGAGAACTATTGCTTGATGCTCTGGTTTGAAAATGGCGAACAAAAAATTTTCGATCTGAAGCCATATCTCAATGAAGGTGTATTTAATCAGCTAAAAAATACAGCGCTATTTGCCTCAGTTCGAGTTGTAGCTGGCTCAGTGGAATGGGAAAATGAAATCGACCTCAGTTACGATACCCTTTATCTAGAAGGAGTAACGACAAATCTAGTCGAAGATCTCCGCAACAAAATTGACATCGCCGCCGCAGAATGCGATCGCGGAGAAGGCGTTGATGGCGAAATTGCCATGTTAATCTACTAAAACCAACTCATCAAACCTCTAACCCATGCCCCAACTTATCCCCACTGAACTTGAAGACGGAACCATCATCTATTTTCAAGTTGAAGAAAATCCTGTCAATCCTTCTAGCAATACTCGTTCTTTTGATCTCGGTGATAAAGCCCAATCCGCAGCCAAAGAAAAAGCAATCCAAAGCTTTCAGGCTATGCAAAATCTGGTGCGTGACTACACAGTCAATACCCTTAATGCTTTTCGCAACTTGTCCACGATTGAAGTTACTGAAATTACGCTTGAATTTGGGGTAAGTCTTGATGCTAAGGCTGGTGTGCCTTTTATTGCATCAGGTGGAACAAGTTCTAACCTAAAGATTACGGTTAAATGTGCATTTCCCAAGAAAAGTGCTTAAAATCTATTTGTAGCTCTCGCCAGCCTAAGACAGGAGATATTCCCGTGACCACATTATTACGCATTTCTCAAATAGAAACTCTAGAAGGGCAAAGCACGATTCTCCATGATATTGACTGGCAACAATTTGAATCGATTCTTGACGATCTAGGGGGAAAGCGCAGGACAAGAATTGCTTACTTAGATGGTGTATTAGAGATTGTTATGCCTTTACCTGAACATGAAAAAATCAAAGTCCTGATTAGTTACTTTGTCCAAGTTTTGCTAGATGAATTAGCGATCGACTTTGAAGGCTATGGCTCTACTACATTCAAAGCCAAAGCTAAAAAAGTAGGGCTAGAGCCTGATGACTGCTTTTACATTCAAAATAATGTCGCCATGCGCGGTATCCGTAAACTTAATATGGCGATCGACCCACCGCCTGATTTGGCGATCGAAGTAGATGTGACTTCTAAAACTAAGTTTGATGTGTATCGCGTTCTGGGCGTACCTGAACTATGGCTATACGACAAAGCTCTCAAAATTTATGTCTTGCAAGATGATGAATATGTTGAATCAGAACTTAGTCCCACCTTTGGCAATGTCCCTGTACGCGAGATCATTCCTCAGTTTCTAGAACTTAGTCTTAGCGAGGGACGCAGTGCTGCTATGCGTGCTTTTCGGGCTTGGATGCAAACAAACCTGTGAGTAAGGAAAAAGTGAAAAAGTAAAAGGAAAAAAGTATGGATCGCAAAAAAGTCTTGCTGCTGTCGGCAAATCCAGCGAATACCGATCGCTTGCGGGTTGAGGCGGAATTTCGCGAAATTGCGGAATGCTGTCAGAAGTCAAGTTTGCGCGATCGCTTTGCCATTGTGACTAAAGGCGCGGTTCGCATTGATGACTTACAGCCGATTTTGCTGCAAGAAGTGTCGCGTGTGGTGCATTTCTCAGGGCATGGGGCGGCGGCAAATGGGTTGGTGTTGGAACATGATGATGGCACTTGGCAACTCGCACCGACTGAAGCCCTTGCGGACTTATTCCGTATCCTTCAAAATGGCATTGACTGCGTGAAGCGATCGCTATGCCCCATGCTTTGTTGCGTTTAAAATCCCCCGATCGCATGGGTAAATCTTCGCTGTTGGTGCGAGTCTTAGAAGAGGCGCGGCGGCTGGATAGTCTCACCACATGGCTGGATTTGCAAAAGTGCGATCGCAAGTTTTTTGAAAATATGGATCGGTTTCTGCAATGGTTTGCGGCGGTGATTGGGCGCGATTTTGGCGTGAAGGCAAAACCAATCTTCGTTTCGATCTGACGACTACCGCCAAATTAGATGGCATGGGTTTAATATTACGCAAAGAAACTGGTGTGATTATTCGCAATCATTAAAGATGGTTGGACAATCACGCATGATCCTTTACACCTGAGATGGGGACGCAAAGATATGTATGTGGATTTGGGTGCGAAAAGATTGATCATTGCCGAGAGGTCAGAACAGAAAATTGCAGTGGAAGTCAAAAGCTTTCTTGGGTTGTCTGAAATGCAGTCTTTTTGTGATGCGGTGGGACAATTTGCAATCTATCGCGCTGTTTTACGCCGCACATATCCAGATTTCATTTTATATCTAGCAATTCGAGATGTTATCTACACTTCATTTTTTGAAGAGCCAATTGGACAAATTTTAATTGAAGATGAGAATCTTAAACTAATTATATTTGATGCTGAAAAGGAGGAAATTTTACAATGGAAAAGTTAATCAAATACCGCAAGATCATTCAGTCAATTTTGCTTACTTATACTGAAATTCCTTACTCTCACGGGGAATTAATTTGTAAGCCTCTCTTTGATGAAGTACATGATAGTTATTTATTAATGACTCTTGGCTGGGATCGAAAAACCCGCGTACATGGTTGCCTAATTCATCTTGATATTATCAATGGGAAAATATGGAGCGCGATGAAACTGAGGATGGTGTAACCCTAGAATTAGTTGCAGCAGGAATCCCAGCTAGTGATATTGTGTTAGCTTTTCATCCTGCGGATGTGCGTCCCTATACTGGTTACGCGATCGCTTAGATATTAAATACCCCTTGAAATATCTTTAAATGGTAATCAGGATATGTCTAGCTGCTGATCATATATACTTTGAGCATCTTTTGAGTTTATAAAGATGAGTGCAGAGATGAGTGCAGATAGACAGGCTACTCTAAAACTGCTATTACGAGCGATCGCACTTTCTGCGGGTGACTTTGCTTTACTTTTGACGCGTTGTAACTCGATAGAGGTGCGCGATCGCATTGGGTTAGATTTAAAAACACAATTGGGGGATAGGCTTTACGATCGCCATGTCACGGATGCCGATGGGGTGGTGAATCGTGGATGAGGGGATACAGACAATTAGTGTCACGGGGTTAGAAGCTTCGCCTCTATAAATACGTTAACAACTCCAAAAACTCTTCTGCTCTTTGAATCACTAACTTTGCATCTTCAGATTCTAGTCGTTCGGTGCGATCGTAATCTCCTTTGAGGCGCATTTGTTCGGCATCAATTAGGTAACGATGGTATTTACTAGGAATTTTATCTGTACGGACGAAATATTCACCAAATTTACTAATTACGGCGGAGTGCTTACTAAAACTTAGATTTTCTTCTAGTAGAAAGGCTTCGGCTATGTAAAACATTGCATAATAAGCGCGGGAAACGGCAAAATCTGCCAGTCCTTCGGCTTCTAGTAGTTTGGCGGCGCGTAGACTATCGTAAGCTTTTTGTGCTAGAAATTGCTGCTCTTTTATCATAGAAATAAATTCCTTCTTTTCTTATATTTTTTATAAGCATTGTCTGTTCGTTCTCAAAGCGGTTTGCTGAGAGAAATAGATTGCAGATAATTACGTTGTATTTTAGGCAAAGTGGGCTTAAAAAGTAGCCTGTACGTTCTATCTCTTTGCCTGTTTTTACTGGATCTTTGAGTACGATTAAAACATCAAAATCCGAGTCGGGGGTTGCATCGCCTCGCGCTTGTGAACCAAATAGGATCATTGCTATTAACCGATCGCCATATGTGGCAATCAGGCGATCGCGCAATTCGTTCATGATTTCATTAGTCTGTGGATGTCGCATATTTATTCTTTTCATTGTTCAAAGGGTTTAAATGCAACTCGCTCTTTTGTAGAAAATCTCACTTGGTTTGCTAAATAGTTTACGAAATTCAAGAAGTTGGCGATCGCGCAAATATACAAATAGGTATCCCGATACCATTCTTGATTCAATCCATGAATGATATCGGGATACTGAATTGGAAATTGAGTTTTCACTTTTGATCAAAGTTCACGATTTCCAATTTCAACCTGTCACACAATGTTTACTGGCATTGAGCGCGTTCTAACTTCATAATATTCTGAGAACTTTTTTGATCGGAAACAACCAGAGTATTTCCTTCTATGGAAACTTGAGTAGCTACCGCTTCAACTCCAAACATAGATTGCTCAAATTTCATAGTCATTTGATTCCCATTTGTGAATGTATAGCTTCCAGATACAGTCAATCCACCACCAGAAGAAGTGAATGTGCCATCTTTTTTAAACACAATACAAGAATTTCGCTTTTCAGGATCTTGCCAAGAACCAACAATTGAATCTTGAATTCGTGAACAGGCATTGATAAATGCTACCAATAGTGATAGTAAAACTATATTTGACAGTTTCATATTTTTATCCAATTAGAGTTAGTATATTGAGTCCGAATTTTACGGTTCTCAAATCAAATAGCTAATTAAGATTAGCCCGAATTTTAATTGTTACCATTCTACTACTTGATCTCAGAGTTCCTGATGCTGGAACAAAAAATGTTCCTCTTGGTCTTCTTTTTAGTGAAACTGTACTATCACCAACAATAACATCTAGAGGGTGGCTTCCATAGTTTTCGTAGTCGGCATAAGTTCCACTTTCAAGACATTTCGGTTTGATTTTTAGACCCCATGTGACAGGTAATTCAGTGGCATCACAACTAAAAGTAATTTCTTTTTCTGGTAACCGAGTATTCAATCTTGCTACTGTCAAAGGATAATTAACAACTGAGCCAAAAGCAGTATCTCTTACCTTAATCATATAAGCTATTCCATAAAAACGAAAACTTTGGGAATCACTTTCTACATCATTTGGTTTAACAAGGAAACTGTCTGCATCTTTTGATTGAATTTCGACTGGATAATTTGAGTAATTTTTGACATCAAATACGCCCCTCTCAAAGCCATATAGCTTAATCGTCATATCCAGTATTTGTATTTCTTTAGTATTGTCATCTTCACTTAATACAATTGTTTTTGGAGCAGAAGCTAACACCACTGGATCAATAATTGAAATTTCTGCCGAATAAAGACCAGTTGAGTTTTCTCTATTAAGATATTGCCCTAGAGCAGCATCTCTCGTCAAGGCAACACCTTTACCGAATATATCAATACTTTTTCCAAAAAGCTTTGCTTGTTTTATCCAATCTTCACGATTAAATGCCATTTTAAAAAGTTGTTGAATAATATCCTTTTCTTCGATTCCATATGCTTTCCCTATACCTACTAGATTATCTGGCTTTTGAATGCAGGTAAAAACTTCTCCGAGATCGTTTGATAAAGAGCAGTCAGCCACAACTGGACCGATATCTTCAATAATAGGAATACCTGACAGAGTAAACATGTCAGAAACCATATTAGCAACATTAATTACTAATGCTCCATATGTCTGTTTATCACTTTTTCGATTTAGTTTTGCTCCTGCCGAAATAATAATAGTGTAATCACCATGCTTCCATCTTCCACCATCTCTTGGTGTTATTGTTTCTTCTTTACGACTTCCACCACTCGCTGTTGTAAATACAGTACCATCCCAGATTCCTACTTCCTGTGGTTTCAGTAATAGTTCAGCTACGACATCTTGATCGAGCAGTTTCTTTCCACCGTAATCATCATTGGTAAGATCCTTCGATTTGACTTTATCTTTAGGAACAACTATTACCTGCTGCGCCAATATCGATCCACCAGAAATCTTAATACCATCTGATGTAGCCTGTAACTCATAACCATGATGATATGGATATCCTCTCACTTCAAAATCATGATCAAATTGTCGAGTCAATTTATATTCAAGATTTGTGGAAGCCTGATTAGCACCTTGGGCATTTGCAGGTTCTCCAAACCAGTTAGAGAATAAATCTATTGGAAGACTACTTCTTTTAGCCTCAATTCGAGTTGCTTCCCCAACTTCTGCCTTGCCAATTTTTTGCTGTAAAAAATTTTTGAAAGCTTCAGCACGATCTTTACCGATGAAAGAACCTACTTGGATAGCTTCTTTATTTTTGTCTTTTCTAATAGTCCGTATTGCATCTTGGCAAAATTGAGTGGTAATAATTTGAAAGTTTTTATCGGAATAGTCTGCAAAGACAGGATAAATATCAAGTGGATACGACTTTGCATCGCTAGGGAGTTGATCGCCACAAACTGGTTTGGGAAACTTTTCCTGATCAAACGATATTTGCGGTTGAGTATTGTTTGTGGCAGGTTGTGATGGATTACTGGCAGGTTTTGCATTAGGAGTAGCAGTAGCTGCGACTAAAATTCCTTTTTGCTTTGCAATATCAAAAGCTATTGCCATCTCTGCTTGAATCAAATCTTTATCAGACAGAGATGTTACTGAAGTGACTTTTTGTTTTAAAGCTTCAAAACCAGAATGTTTTGGTATGTTTTTGAATATGGCGACTCTAGCATCAAAAGGTAGTCCCCAAAACAACGGATTCATAAAAACTAAACCACGAGCAGTGGACTCAAAATCTAGTTTAGGCTTGTCGTTTACACTTGGTATTACAAAATCAAGTAGCCTCAACTCATCTCCAAATTTAGCAGCAACCAGAGAAGTTGTGTTCTTATTTTCAGTTTTAGGAAGCTTTATATTTAACGAATTACTAGAGATAGGCTTTGATTCTGACAGACTCATAAGTGTGCCAGACTTTAGATCAGTTATCCCAGCAGGGTTACTACCAATCTGAACCTCAACCCCCGAATTACCAAACAATTGCTGAACAGCAGAACAGCTACATAAAAAAATGAGACAAAACACGATCAGAGATCTAACTGCTTGCCTTCTCTGCCAAAGCTTATACATAGATATAATTCACTTTCACGAATTAGTCATAGACTTTATTGACTTTATCATATCCAAGTTTTTAAATAAAACAAGTTATATTGCGTAATATTAAGCTACAAAGATTTAATATTGCTAATTTTCGGCAGTTATGTTTAATTTCACTCCTCTTATTTTGGTTTCAACCAATACTCAAAACTAAAAAATATTAGATCCTTCGATCAACTGTTCAATACCAGAAGGAAAATCACCCTTCTCAACTATCTTCCCAAAAACCCTATAACAATCATTCTTCCCACCCTCATTCCTTGGATATCCCAACCAAAGAATCACAATCGAATCCTGCTCTACATCAACCCTAAAAAACAATCGATAGCGATCAAAAATACCAACCTACTTAACTCGCCTATAATCGCTCAAATCCCCCCTAAGCTCAAAATCCTTACTAAATGGATCATTAGGAATAGACTCCTTAATCGCTCTTTGTAAAGCTTTCAGCAACTTAGGCTTAAAACGCTCCTTGTATTGTTTAGGCGTATCTCTTTCTTTAAACTTAACCGAACTCTCGATAAGCTCCTGAAACTGCTTATTAAAAACACTGTGGAAATAGATTTTCCATCCATTGACCTCTATCAATCTATTTCAACTCCCTCAGTAAGCGCCGAAACTCTAGCATCCATCTCACTTGTATAAGAGACTAAATTCAAAGGATTTTTCTTTGCATCATTCCACAAAAAATCAAGAAAATTTTTCAGCATAACTGAATTTTCTTCAGAAATATTTATTGTTGAAACCACTCGGCTACTCAACACATTAAAGCCCAAGGCAATTTGCCTTTTTGTGTGACCTAAGCTTAGATTTCTCAAATGGATCTTCATATTTTTATTGCCTAAACCATGAACTGTTAGACTAGTTTTTTATATTTAACAGTACTTTCACTGATTTTATCCCATTTTACAAATAAAAGTTAGCTATCTTTAAAGCCAGAAGCGGCGCACCCAAAGTCCTGCCAATGGTGCGCGTCAAAAATCGCGACAACCAACTCCACGACGAGTGCATTCATCTATTGCGCGACATGGTTCTCGCCCGTGCCTTTCCCGACCTTCCCTCAGAGGAACGCGCACAATATCTTGACCAAGTATTTGAAAATCAAGAAACCAGCGATCGGCTTTGCACCGTCAGTGGCGGTCACGTTCGCAACCTCCTCGTTCTCCTCTACGGCTGCCTCCAAAAACAAGACCCACCCATCGATCGCGACACCCTCGAAGAAGTAATCGCCACCCAACGCGATTCCCTCATCAGAGCGATCACCGCCAATGAATGGGAACTTCTGCAACAAGTCAAAGCTCAAAAAGCCGTAGTCGGCGAAGAAGGCTATCAAACCCTCCTCCGCAGTCTCTTTGTCTTTGAATATCTCGACGAACTCGGCACATGGTTCGGACTCAACCCGATCCTTGCCGAAGCCGAACAATTGAAGTAGATGTCTCTCAATAGAACTAGACTGCAATCCTGAATATTTTAAGCTGGGTGAGCATCAGCTTAAATATCTCTTAAAATATCTTTAATGGTAATCAGGACAAGATTATGAGCATCGCTACTATCGAACTGAAAAGGCATCATTTCAATGTGCAGCAATATCACCAGATGTATGAGGCAGGGATCTTCTCAGAGAGCGATCGCCTTGAATTAATTTATGGAGAGCTAGTCACCATGTCCCCAATTAATCGCCGTCATGCTGCTTGTGTAAAGCGTTTAACTTATTTACTCAGTTCACGCTTTGGCAAAAAAGTTTTACTGAGTATTCAAGATCCCATCCGTCTATCCGATGACTCAGAACCGCAGCCTGATGTCGCAATTCTCAAATGGCAGGATGATTTTTATATTTCTGGACATCCCACCGCATCGGATATTCATTGGCTGATTGAAGTTTCCGATACAACGATTGGGATCGATCGCCGTGTTAAAGTTCCCCTCTATGCTGAATCTGGAGTTGCGGAAACATGGCTAGTGAATCTCAATGAGGATTGTCTAGAAGTTTATCGAGATAATGAAGAATTGATTTTACAAAGGGGCGATCGCATTGCCTCCCTTGCTTTTCCTGATGTAGTATTTGCAGTAACCGATATCTTGGGATAAAAACTATGGTACTTGCAGCACCTGTGATCAAACCAGTCAACCCAATCGAATATCCCTCTAGCGATGGTGAGCCTGTGGCGGAAACTTACGACCATTTTTATGCGATCGCCGTACTTTTAGAAATGCTGCGGCAATATTTAACAGGCAGACAAGCAACGGTTTTGGGCAATCAGTTTCTTTACTATGCCCAAGGATTGCCGAGAATGCGCGTGGCTCCCGATGTGATGGTAATTTTTGATGTGGCGGCTGGTGGTCGGGACAATTATAAAATTTGGGAAGAGGGACAAGTGCCTGCGGTGATTTTTGAAATTACATCGAAGGGTACGCAGGATGTAGATACAGGAATTAAGCGCGAACTGTATGCTCAGATGGGTGTGCAGGAATATTGGCTATTTGACCCGAAAAATGAATGGGTTAAGGGACAGTTGCAGGGCTATCGCCTCAATGATGATGATGAATATGACCGCATTAACGATGGTCAGAGCCTTGTATTAGGACTGAGATTATCGATTGAGGACAAAAAAATTGCCTTGCACCGTCTCGACAATGGCGAAAAGTTGCCTTTTCCCTCTGAGCTTGCGGAACAAGTCGCTCAAGAGCGGCAAGCTAAGCAAGAACTTGAGGTGTTATTGCAACGCTACCGCGATCGCTATGGAGATCTTGAATAACCAACCAAAATCATGAGCCAAATCACTGTAAAAATTCAACTTCCCTTTGAGTAGCTTATTCAAACTGTAGAGCAGCTAGATGCGTCTGAGCTAGAACAATTGATTGCCAAAGGATCAATCTTTGCTATTGCAACAAATTACTCAATGTATTCCCAGTCAACTACAAGAGCGCCATAACTTGCTTATTGGTAAGCGTCAAGATAACTCTCTTACAGCAGCAATTCCAAATTCAAAACCGTAGCAGTGGATACATAATATCAACAATGAAATTAGCCCGAATTTGCAAATACAGGAGCATCATCAAGCATAAATTCGATTAAATGTTGCCAACTCTTAAAGACAAAGTACTTGGTAAGAGAGAGAATGTCTTGAAAGAATCCTCTACGAGTACCACGCTTACGACGAATCTCTTGATACCTAGAATCTACTCCCTTCCCAGTATCAAAATGGACATTAAAAACCAAGAATTAGCGTTGCGGTGCGAAGCGCCGCAACGTCTAATCTTTCACTGGGAAGGGAGTATCAAGTGTGAAATCGTGTGAAATCGTGCGAAATAGAAAAGCTAACACATTACAGCAAAACTCGATCAAACCCGCCACAAGAAGGGTCGCAGGGCGAAGCCCCGCAACGGGTTTTATATTTTAATTTGTGGCGGGTTTGAAAACAAACTGCTGTAAGAGACAGAAGTGTTGAATTGCCACGCCCCGAATTGCCGCCAAATTTATTTGATGCTTAGACTGGATCACCCATCCTGCGCCGATCAACATCCTATCGATTTTGTCTCTCGCTATTTGCTCAGGATGCTGATTAGTCATATTATTTTTAGCCAAATTATATCCGAATTATACCAAATATTGATTTTTACGCAGAGCGCAAAGCGCTGTAATATTAACCATGTAAGCAATTATTGTGATCTTAGTGTGTCTAAGCTGCGTAATATCTAGCGTTAAACATGCGTCTAGGATTTAGAGCGTAGCCGCAAACCTTCCGCTATAGGCACTGGTACATTTTTTAATCGTTATGCCCAAAGTTCTCGTTTCTGACCCCATCGATCAAGTTGGTATCGATATCCTCTCTCAAGTCGCCACCGTTGACGTAAAGACGACTCTCAGCCCTGAAGAACTAATCCAAATTCTTCCTGAATATGACGCGATCATGATTCGCTCTGGTACAAAACTCACCAAAGAAGCGATCGAAGTTGGTAAAAACCTCAAAATCATCGGTCGTGCTGGTGTTGGGGTCGATAACGTAGATGTTACCACCGCGACCCGCATGGGCATTGTGGTGGTCAATTCTCCCGAAGGTAACACCATCGCGGCGGCTGAACATACCCTAGCGATGATGATGTCTCTATCGCGCTTTATCCCTGCGGCAAATCAATCTCTCAAAGGTGGTAAGTGGGATCGCAAGAGTTTTACTGGTGTTGAGGTTTATAAGAAAACCCTTGGTATTCTTGGCTTAGGCAAAATTGGCTCCCATGTGGCTTCCGTAGCTAAAGCCCTCGGAATGCGTATCCTCGCCTATGATCCATTCTTGACCGCAGAGCGTGCTGAAAAGTTAGGTGTGCATCTAGTTGATCTGGAAATTTTGCTACGCGAAGCTGATTACATCACCTTGCACTTACCTAAAACCAAGGAAACGGCTCATCTGATCAATGCCGATCGCATTGCGATCATGAAAGATGGCGTGAGAATCATCAATTGTGCTAGAGGCGGCATCATCGATGAAGTAGCAGTTGCCGATGGGATCAAGAGTGGCAAAATTGCAGGGATCGCCCTCGATGTATTTGAAAATGAACCACTCGAAGCTGAGTCTGGTTTACGCGAACTCGGTGCAAATGTAATTTTGACCCCTCACCTTGGCGCATCTACCGAAGAAGCTCAAACCAATGTAGCCGTTGACGTGGCGGAACAAATCCGTGATGTCTTGCTTGGCTTACCTGCGCGATCGGCGGTGAATATCCCTGGCTTGCGTCCTGATGTATGGCAAAAACTCAAGCCCTACCTCCAACTTGCCGAAATGTTGGGCAACTTGGTTGGACAGTTGGCGGGTGGTCGTGTCGATACCCTCAACGTTAAACTGCAAGGCGAAATCGCTAACAGCGAAAGTCAGCCCATTGTCGTAGCTGCTCTCAAAGGGTTGCTCTCTCCTGCATTACGGGAGCGCGTCAACTTTGTTAACGCCAGCATCGAAGCAAAAGAACGCGGTATCCACGTTACCGAAACCCGCGATCCTTCGGTGGAAGATTACAGTGGCTCAATCCATTTAACTGCTCACGGTAGCCAAGGTCAACAGTCGGTAACGGGTGCATTGCTTGGTAAGTCCGAGATTCGGATCACCAGCATCAATGAGTTCCCGATCAACGTTGCGCCAACCCACTACATGTTGTTGACCCTCCACCGCGATATGCCAGGGATCATCGGTCGCATCGGTTCTTTGCTAGGTAATTTCAATGTCAACATTGCCAGTATGCAAGTCGGTCGTCGTATGGTGCGCGGTGAAGCAGTCATGGTTTTGAATATTGATGATCCATTGCCTAGCGGTTTGCTTGATGAAATCGTGCATATCCAAGGTGTCACCGATGCTTTTGTAGTCAAACTCTAAAATGAAAGAGCGCAAAGCGCTCTTTCATTTACAATATGCACAAATTAGCGGGTGTATATTATGTCAACTTCAAAGCCATATATTCCGTCAGAAAAGTATCGTCAAATGTTGGTGCGTGATGGCGATCGCCGTTTTCAAGAATGGCATAATCGCTTTCTGAATTATCAACAGGCTTATCTCGAAGACATGAACAAGCGCAAAAAATAAAGAAAAGGCTCGCAATGCGAGCCTTTTCTTATTCAACGAGTTTTTCGTAAATTAGTCTTATTGCCTCTGTCAAAATTTCTTTGCGATCGCACATTGTCGCTAATTCATTTGCCTCATAACGACCTTCAAAAGCCTCAATAGCCGCACTAGAAAGGGCAATATTATAAGCTTCTGCTAAAGTTTCACTAAGTTCTAATTTACTAAGATAATTTCCCTTAGCTTTGCGTCGCTGATTTGCACGTTGAATTTGAGTTATTGAATTATAAATTGAAAGATCCCATGATCTCGTAGAACGCTTTTCTACTTTTTGTTTAATGAGATGAACTAACAAAATAATGCTGTAGCTAAAAATTTTGTTAATTTTGTCATCCTTGCTCATCTCGGTCATTTCCTCCACCAACACCATCGCCGCAGGAAGATCACCACAAACAAGCAGTTCCTTTAAAGTCAATAATTCTTCCATAAATAGTTAGTCTCCTTTGACTAACTATTATAATTTGGCTTACAGTGCTTTGCGCTCAAAACCGAACCAAGAAAATTTGTAAAAGTGTTTTGCAACACTTTTACAAATTTTCTTGGTTCGATTGCTCGGAAATTACTGTAAAGCATTAACAAGATGGAGCTAATTATGGATTTTTGGAAATGGTACGATCGCCAACTTTTAGCGGCAAAACAATATGATATACCCATCTATGAATTAGATTGGCTAGTCTTACGTTTAACTTATTTAGATAAATTAGACTTGCGTTTGCGATCGCCGAATATCTCACAAAAAATTACGCCTGAATTGTTAACTGAGCTTGATCAACTGTGGCAAAAAAGATTAAGCGATCGCATTCCCGTACAGTATTTAGCAGGATCGGTGACATGGCGCGATTTGGAATTACAGGTTTCTCCCGCCGTTTTAATTCCTCGACCTGAAACTGAATTAATCATTGATATTATCGCTGAGCATTGCCAAGCTGAGATTTATCACAATGGGATCTGGGTAGATTTAGGAACTGGTAGTGGCGCGATCGCGATCGGTTTAGCCAAATGTTTTTTAAAAGCAGAAATCCATGCCATTGATTACAGTAGAGATGCGTTAGAAATTGCTACGTTAAACGCAAGTAATCACCATCAGAAAATACATTTCGATCATGGCAAATGGTTTGAGCCACTAGCCAAATTAAATTTACAAAATAAATTAGCAGGAATAGTTTCTAATCCTCCCTATATTCCTAGTCATCAGGTTTTAAATTTACAGCCCGAAGTCCAAAATCATGAACCGCATTTAGCCCTTGATGGTGGTCAAGATGGACTTGATGATATTCGCGAGTTAGTAAATACTGCACCAGAATATTTGATTTCTGGCGGATTTTGGATCATTGAAATGATGGTTGGTCAAGCGCAAATAGTGCGATCGCTTTTACAAGCAAACGGCAAATATAAAAACATCCAAATCCATCAAGATTACTCAGGAATTGAAAGGTTTATATCGGCTCAAATTAATTAACGTACTTGAGAGTAGGCAATATCAGAAATCACGGGAATTTTATCAGCATATTTACCGCGTATACATTCAAATACTGAATATATAAATGCAGATGTTATTCCTAAGAAAGTAACACTAGCAATAATTTGGAGCATGAATGGAAAAAATGGAAGATTACCGACAACTATTGATAAAAGTTCCGTTATTGCACCCACAATAGCAACGACGATATCTAATAGCAATGCTTGCAGTGCATTGAATCTAACAAAATGATTTACCTTATAGCTTCTGACCACAAAGATAAACACACAAAACCAAGCAACAAAGCGAATTGAAATGAAATCAATAATTGGGATTGACAACATTTTGTTTAGATAGAAAACTGGTAAAAAAACAGTCGCTAATTGGGGAAATTGAAGAAACAGAAATGCCCCAAAAGCTACTACTGCGGCGATCGGCAATAAATAAGGTAAACTACCATATAGCCGATTTAGATAATCAATTGAACTACGTCTTACCATTTCTATAACTCACACTGAAATGAAGCAGCTTGGGAAAGAGTGGGAATGTCTGAATATTCACCCCTGATACTTTGATAAACGGCGTAACCCGTTAATAGCACCATACCAATAAATATTGTGTTGGCAAAGGTAGTACTGATGATTGATGGTAACGACTCGTTCGATAATTGCTCAATAAACTGAAAGAGAATTTGAACAATAAACAATACAATTTGCATTAGTAAAGCTTGCATTGTATTGAAGCGAATAAATCGGGAAATACGAGCATCTCTGACTACTAAAAAATATAAGCCCATAAACAAGAAAAACTCACCTGTCAATCCTAAAACTGGGATTAGTGGAAATGACAAAATGTTGCTATACATCCAAACGAACGGAATAAAGGGAAATATCAATAAAGGGAACTGTTGGAATAAGACGGCTCCATAGATCACCGATGCCGACATGGGCAACAGGTATGGCAGGCAACTATAGAAACGATCTAGGGGAGTTACGGCTTGCTGCCAATTCATAAAAATTTCCTTTGAGTTCAGGTTTTAGTTTAGGGCTATTTATTGGCATTATAGCGATCGCCGCCTCAAAAATGATGTGATGACCTACTACATTTCCGACGACCCATCATCACATCTTCTAAAACATGGATTGCCGTGTTGAAAAATGTAAACATCTTGTCGTCACAAAGATTGCGAAATATAACGAAATGTAAACAAATCAATTTCAAATTATTGCATTTATAGCCCAAAAACAACCACTGCAATGGCTGTTTGGTATTAAATAGTGAGTAGGTATAAATCTTTAATTGCTAACTGTTCCCACATGTAACAGTTGCAGCAGCATGTAACCAAACGCAATACATAACCCCCCAAAATCAGGACATTAATTTAAGGAGACTGCATGTTCACTTCTGCGCCACCGATCGCATCATTATCTAGTAGACGTATCATTCCCGAAAATCTACAGGGTCGGGTCTTAATGAAGTTGGTCTATGTAGTGCTGGAACCCCAATATCAGAGCGCTATGTCGGCGGCTGTCAAGTCAATTAATAAAAATAATCCTAATCTGGCGATCGAGGTAAGTGGCTATCTAATTGAGGATATTCGGAGTCCCGAAAATTACGAGGAATTCAAAGAGGATATTGCGGTTGCTGATATTTTTATCGCATCGCTAATTTTTATTGACGATCTTGCCACCAAGATTGCTCTTGCCGTTACCCCCCATCGCGATCGCCTATCCGCTTGCGTAGTTTTCCCATCCATGCCAGAGGTGATGCGCCTGAATAAAATGGGCAGCTTCAGTATGGAAAATCTGGGGCAGTCCAAGAGTGCGATCGCCCAGTTTATGCGGAAGCGTAAAGAGAAATCGGGCAGTTCTTTCCAAGACAGTATGCTCAAGGTTGTGCAGACCCTGCCCAAGATTCTCAAATATATGCCGATGGATAAGGCGCAGGACGCTCGCAACTTTATGTTGAGCTTCCAATATTGGCTCGGCGGCTCGACTGAAAATTTGGAAAATTTCTTGTTGATGCTTGCTCAGAATTATTTGCCAAGTGTCAAGGCAAGAGCCAAGGAAACGGGTGCGGCAAATCTGATTATTAAAGAGCCAGTTACTTATTTAGAAAAGGGGCTTTGGCATCCACTCGCGCCAAAGATGTTCGAGAATACGGCTGATTATTTGAATTGGTTCAACTCGCGTACCGATATTTCTGATGACATGAAAGATCCCCTCGCGCCATGTGTGGGCTTGTTGATGGCAAGAACTCACCTAGTCACAGGCGATGACGCGCATTATGTGGCGATGGTACAAGAATTAGAGTCGCTAGGTGCGCGGGTAATTTCTGTATTCAATGGCGGATTGGACTTCTCCAATGCCGTAGAAGAATATTTTTACGATCCAAAACAAAAGGATCGGGCGATCGTGGATAGTGTGGTTTCACTAACTGGCTTCGCTCTAGTCGGTGGACCTGCCAAGCAAGATCATCCCAAAGCAATCAAAGCCCTCGAAAAGCTGAACCGTCCTTACATGGTAGCTTTGCCGCTCGTATTCCAAACTACTGAAGAATGGCAAGATAGCGATCTTGGTTTGCATCCTGTGCAAGTCGCTTTGCAAGTCGCTCTTCCAGAACTTGACGGCGGACTCGATCCAATTGTGCTTTCAGGGCGCGATAGCATGACAGGGAGATCGCACGCGATCGGCGATCGCCTCGAAACGATTGCTAATCGTGCAATCAAATGGGCAAATCTCCGCCGCAAGCCTCGCCATGAAAAGAAGCTGGCGATCACGATTTTCAGTTTCCCACCTGATAAGGGCAATATTGGAACCGCCGCCTATTTGGATGTATTCTCTTCCATTCACAAAGTTGTGGAAGCTCTTGGCAGCAATGGCTATGATGTCCAAGGACTACCGAAAACCTCCCATGACATGATGTCAGACATTCTGCATAACCCTGAAGCAATGGTTGGCAGTCCTGAATTGAATGTTGCTTACAAAATGTCTGTGCCTGAATACGAAGCAAATACTCCCTATGTCGATCGCATTATCGAGCAATGGGGAGCCGCCCCTGGACATCTCAATTCCGATGGACAGAACTTGCTGATTTACGGTAAGCAATATGGCAACATTTTCGTCGGTGTCCAGCCCACCTTTGGCTATGAAGGCGACCCCATGCGCTTGCTCTTTAGCAAATCAGCATCACCCCATCATGGTTTCGTCGCTTACTACACCTATCTCAACCATATCTGGGGAGCCGATGCTGTCCTCCACTTCGGTACTCATGGCTCAATGGAATTCATGCCAGGTAAACAGGTGGGAATGTCAGGTGAATGTTTCCCTGATAGCCTGATTGGTGCTTTACCAAACATCTATTATTACGCCGTTAATAATCCTTCCGAAGCCACGATCGCCAAGCGTCGCGGTTATGCCACAATCATCAGTTACATCACTCCTGCCCCTGAAAATGCTGGCTTGAGCCGTAATTTGCAAGAACTGAGTGAGTTAATTGCTTCTTACAAAGATTTGCGCCTCGGTGGTCGTGGTGTGCAAATCACCAATACGATTATGGACAAGGTGCGGTTGGTAAATCTAGATAAGGATGTGCAGCTTCCAGAACAAGATGCGAAGGAAATGTCGCTAGAGGGACGCGATAACGTCATCGGTCAGGTTTATAACAAGCTGATGGAAATCGAATCGCGAGTTCTGCCCTGTGGTTTACACATTGTTGGCGAACCGCCGAAAGTGGAAGATGTCACCGATGTGTTGACCAGCATCGCCAGTTTCGATCGCCCCGAAGACAACATGAAGTCTTTGTTGCGGATCATGTGTGAAGCGATCGGACGTGATATCGAACAGCTTTACAAATCCAGTGACAAAGGTATTTATGCCGATGTGGAACTATTGTCTGGGATCAGGGCGATCGCGAACAAAGCCGTTGGTGCATTGGTGAAAGCGAAAGCCGATGATGATGGCAAAGTTTCCAAAATCTCGGTTCTCAACTTCTTTAAAATGGGTAAAACCGAACCTTGGATCGAAGTTTTCCAAGAGAATGGTTATGCCAACATCAATAAAGACGACATCAAACCGCTATTTGAGTTTCTAGAGTTCTGTCTCAAACAAATTGTTGCCGATAACGAACTCGGTGGTCTCATTCGCGCTCTAGAAGGTGACTATATTTTGCCTAGCCCAGGGGGAGATCCAATCCGCAATCCCCTAGTGCTACCTACTGGAAAGAATATGCACGCGCTTGACCCTAACTCAATTCCTACGAGTGCGGCGGTGCAAGCAGCGAAAACCGTTGTTGATCGCCTTTTAGAGCGTCAGCGTCAAGATAACAATGGAGTCTATCCCGAAACGATCGCGGTCGTCCTCTGGGGAACCGACAACATCAAGACCTACGGCGAATCCCTCGCTCAAGTTCTCTGTATGATCGGCGTGAAGCCCATGCCCGATGCCCTCGGTCGCATCAATCGTTTAGAATTAACACCTCTCGAAGAACTTGGCAGACCTCGCGTGGATGTGGTCGTCAACTGTTCTGGCGTATTCCGTGACCTGTTCGTTAACCAAATGGACTTAATTGATCGCGCCGTGAGAATGGCAGCCGAAGCCGATGAGCCTTTGGAAATGAACTTTGTTAGGAAGCACGCGATCGACCAAGCCGAAGAGTTTGGCTTAACCATCAGCCAAGCCGCCACCCGCGTCTTCAGTAACTCATCGGGTTCCTATTCCTCCAACGTTAACCTTGCTGTGGAAAACAGCACATGGGAAAACGAAGAAGAATTGCAACAGATGTATCTATCGCGCAAGTCCTTCGCCTTTGGTGCGAATGTCAGCAACACCCAACAGCGTCAGCTTTACGAAGCCTCGCTGAAGACCGTTGACATGACCTTCCAAAACTTAGACTCTTCAGAAATCAGTCTCACCGATGTATCCCACTACTTCGACTCTGACCCCACCAAGCTCGTTGGCAGTCTCCGCAAAGATGGCAAGAAACCCGCCTCTTTTGTCGCGGACACCACCACCGCTAATGCTCAAGTCCGCACCTTGACTGAAACCGTTCGCCTCGATACTCGCACTAAGATTCTCAATCCCAAGTGGTATGAGGGAATGCTCAAGAGTGGCTATGAAGGTGTGCGCGAAATCTCCAAACGCCTTGTGAACACAATGGGCTGGTCAGCAACGGCTGGAGCAGTGGACAACTGGGTTTACGAAGATGTCAATGATGTCTATGTGAACGATAAAGAGATGTGCGATCGTCTCAAAAATCTCAATCCCAATTCGTTCCGTAAGATTGTTGGTACTTTGCTAGAAGTCAATGGTCGCGGTTATTGGGAAACCAGTGAAGAGAATCTTGATAGATTGCGTGAGCTATATCAAGAACTCGAAGACCGCATTGAAGGTGTAGAGTAAAACTAAAAAAGGCGGCGCAATGCGCCGCCTTTTTTATAGGAAAAATTACCGTTGGTATAATGTTAAATGAGTTATATGTATATGCCATGAATACATTAGACAAATTAGAGCTACTTAATGCAAATTGCAGCGATCGCAATGAGTTAGATCGAATTCTGAGTCAGTTACTCAGTGTAATATTAAATCGTCATCGGCAGAAATTGGCTGTTTATGACCTTGATATTAGTAAGTTTGAACAGAACTATAGGCTTGATTCTCATCAGTTTCAAGAACAATTTGAATCAGGAGTATTAGGGGATGAGATGGATCTGTTTGAGTGGTTTAGTTTATGTGAGTTGCGAAAGGATCTCTTGGTTAAGATTAGTAAGCTAGAGCAAGCCTTGTGATGATTGCCGAAGATTATCTAGCTTTGATAAAGTCGGAATTTTGCAAATCGTTACACTTAATCTATAAACTACTAGTATGAACTACCGAAATTACATCACAATTGAGCCAAATAAGCGTGGTGGTAAGCCTTGTGTGCGTGGTTTGCGAATTACGGTTTATGAAGTGCTTGAATACTTGGCTTCTGATATGACCGAAGCAGAAATACTTGAAGATTTTCCTGATCTAACGCGGGAAGATTTTAAAGCCTGTATTGCTTACGCGACTGACCGTGAGCGTCGCTTTATGGCATCAGCATGAAATTACTTTTTGATGAAAATCTTACTAGACGCAACCTATGCTTTTTCCATTTCAGCAAGTGCTTCTTGAAAACTAAGAGGCTTTTCATCCTTGACTTCTAGTATGGCATTGACAAGCCCTAAATCTTCAATTGACAATCTGCCTCTAATTGGCTCAAATTCATCTTCTAATAGCCATAGCTGCGCCTCTTCATAGTTTTTGCTAGTTTGCACAACTCGATAGTTTTCCACAGGATCGCAAATATGACAGATACCCATGCGATCGCCCATAAGCACCAATAAATAGGGTGGTGATTGCATGGGATCGATCCACACCTCAACGAATTGCCATTCATCCCTGACTGGGTTTGTTGTGGGGGATAACGTGATATCGATTGTCTGCATATATCTTTACCTCGCCATAAAATAAAGGAATTGTTGAGCCATCGGTGCTAATTCTATAACCGATAGGTTCTGCAAATCAGGAAAACGATTAATTTAGAAGCCTTGAAATTAGGATCTGAATTCTAGTTGCTGACTAAACCAGCTAATTTCTCTTCATCTAGAGCCAAGCCTCGCCGATGCAAATATTGGCGGAGATTAATTTGAATAAATAAATCTTGTAGTTCCTCGGCAATTTCGGCTGGCGGATTGCCTGATAAAGCCGTTGCAATTAGTCTATTAGCAATATTAAACTCGCCACACTCGATCGCTAAAGAGGCGGCACTACGATGTAAAACAGAACGGGTTGGTTCAGATTCCCAATGATTAGCAATTAAGGCGGCGGCGTTTAACTCTTGGGTAAAGGCTTGTCTCAGTAGATGATTGAATTGCTCCATTTCACCTTTAAGTTTAGCTACTTGAGCTAATTCTGCTAAGTCCATTGCTTCTCTATGTAATACATTAACTTGCGTCATTTTTTTGCTGTGATTACTATTGGTTTGCTAAATTCAACTACTACAACATAAGCTGGCAATATGCCGTCAGAAAGTTTGGTCTGTTCTAGTTTTTGCTTTAATCTAATATTGATGCGTTTTTCGTCACCTGCGCGAATACCTGATATTTCCAATCTTGCTTTGTTTTGAAATGGAAGTAGAGAATCATCATTTTCAATACCCAGCCAGTAATCAAATCCTGTACCTTTGCGCGATCGCTCAATAACTGTAAAGTCTGTAAGTTTGGTAATAATCATAAAAGCAATACCGTAAGCTGCTTGCTCTGTTGTATATTCTAAATCATTCCAACATCTAAGCATCTGTGGTGTTACGGGTTGCCAATACAACTTAAATGTTGCTTGAAAGTCGCCTTCAACTATAAGGTTTATGCCTTGAGGATGTCCGCGATCGTTTAGACAAACAGCACAAGCTTCGGCTAAGGTTGCCCCAAATACAGGAGTAATCGCGGGGAAACCATTGGCTAAGTCCGTGAGAATTATCGAGTCAGAGTTTTTGGATTCCATATCACCGATGCTGTGTCAGAAGCAATCTTAACTTATCTGCTATTTTTTGGATAGAAGCACTCAAATTTTAGCCCACGAAATTTATGTAATTTTTTAGTGTCACCGAAATTTAACAGAAAGCTGTAGCGAAATTACAGCAAACCATTTATGATTATCGCTATCCAAACATTTAGACTGGACTCATGAATCTTTTACCTGAAGAAGAAATTTTATCAAATAATGAAATATTAGGTTTAAAACTAACTAGCCATAGGATCATATCTCAGACAGATTCATTCAATGCTGGCTTTATGACAAGTATTATGCTGGAAAATGTAGCTTCTATTGCAGTTACAAGATTTAATAATCCTTGGATACTTGCTATAGCAGTTCCTTGTATTCTTACTGGACTCTTATTAGGGAAAGATGCTTACAATAGTACTTTGGCAACCCTTATAATTTTCATAGGGCTTTGCTTCTGTATTTCATATTTTTTGTCGATTAAAAAAGTAATTGAGATTGCTTCTTCTGGTGGTGCAGTTATACGCAAAACTATTTCTAATGATGTCCATATGAAACAAGTACATCAAGTTATTGAAAAGATAGAAGATGCTAGAGATGCGAGATATATGATGGGAAAATAGGCAATCTGGTTTGTGAGTATTGAGGGGGCGATCGGGTTTTATGGGTGTTGAGGGGCGATCGCTGTTTGATGTTGAGAGAATAGGAGATCGGGTTTTGTGGGTGATGAGGGGCGATCGCTGTTTGATGTTGAGATTTAGGCGATCAGGTTTTGTGGGTGATGAAGGAGCGATCGCTGTTTGGTGTGGGAAAAGACGATCGGGTTTTGTGGGTGATGAAGGAGCGATTCCGCTAAGATTCTAAGCCGCGACAAGCTCATACTGCAAAGTAAGAAATTCATTAGCTTGCAAATAGGCGATCGCAAACTCACACCCATCAGAATCTGCAAACTCCACCAGATAGTCAATCCCTTGATTATCCTGATGAATATCCACAATCGTACCAACTAAACCCACTGGCAAAGCTGAATTAAAATCATACTCCGCTTCCATTAAAGAAAGTCTATCTATAGAAATTGGTTTTAGAATAGCGATCGTATCAAGTAACTGCGGGATTTTCATTATTTCTCTCTCTTCAAAAAAGCACTAATCAAACGTGGATAACCAGACTCTATACTAACTTCCCAAATAGTCCTCAGTTCAGAACCTCCTGTATTAGGAATTTCCCAATCCACCTTATATTCCTTACCAAATCTTGTATTACTCTCCTGTACAACTTGACCTTCAACTGCCGCAATTTGAATTAATTCAACCAAGCGATCAGCATTTTGAGACGTGATACCCAACCTAGATTGAAATACTCTCGCCTTATCTTTACCCTTATCATGGTTGAAATTTAAGCAATACCCTTTTTCCCTGAATATTTTTGTAAATAGCATGACTCCCTTTTTGGCGATCAAAATAAAACCCCAATTTTTCGATAACCCTTATAAATTCCTTAGCCTTAACACTTGGAAAGTTGCTCATACCAAAACACTCAGAGGTTTGACAATTAAATTTTCTCTAGGGATAGGCTGACTATCAGCTATTAAACTTTCAATATATAGCTCAATAGCTTCCGTAATATTAGCGATCGCTTCTTCAAAAGTATCCCCCTGAGAATGACAACCTCTGAGAATAGGACAAAAAGCGTGATAACCTCCATCTTCTTCTTTTTCTAGAAGAACTGTATAGTTGTATGAATTTTTACCATTTTTCATATATTCTTGAATTTTTTAAGATATCAATCTTTAGATTTCATCTATTCGATCATAATTGATTTTTGCTAAGTTAGGCGATCGCTGTTTGATGTTGAGATTTAGGCGATCGGGTTGCAATTATAAACCTAGCCAACCTCTTAAAGATTGCTCAAGTCCATCAATATCAACATCAGGCAACTTCCCAACAGTCTTAACAACTAAACTTCTATTTACAGTATAGATACCACGCTTGACTGCCGTAACAACATTCAGCCCTGCCGCCGCCCAATTAGAAAGCACAAACTCCCCATCAAGCAAAGCTCCTGTTTTACTAGTTAGCGGCACAATTAAAATATCTTGAGAACTATGTGGCGCATTAACAATTACAGCAGGACGAACCTTCGCATTAGACAAATCTGAAAATGGGTATCGAACTAAAATGATGACATTTTTAGAGTAATTGGGCATAGATATCATCCTCAGTATTATCCCAAACTGTATCAAGTGATGTCTGACTCGCCCGAAGCCAAAACTCAGACTCATAGTCATCAGAAAGTACAGTCACTAATACCTTTGTCCCTTCTGCCAGTTCTGAAGCCTCCAATAACTCAATTTTTCCTTTTTCAACAGTAGCCCAAAGAGTTTTTAGCATATCCATTATTTGAACTTTACTAGCTTAATTCTATTCTGTAGTATGTAAGTTTAGAGATCCGATTAAGATTAGGTGATCGCTGTTTGATTTTGAGGAGATAGGCGATCGGGTTTTAGGTGATGAGGGGCGATCGCAGTTTGATGTTGAGATTGAGGAGATCAGGTTTGAGGGTGGTGAGGGGCGATCGCTATTCAACGACATATCAGATATGCTAGAAATGTAAGTGTAGACTATAAACTTTACTAAGACTTATGGATACTCACCAAGAAACCGAATATGTCCTGAGTAACCCGCGCCTAATGCAACAGATCAGGCATTTCAAGCATAACTCTAAGAAGTCGAACCCTAACCAAGAAAATCTATCTCTCGATTTCGACTACATCCTAAAAAATCCAGAATTAATTACACAAATTCAATTACTAATCGAAACCCACAAACAGAAGCATCATGCGCTCAGTCGTATTTCATGAAGACACCCTGCAAACATACGAATATCTGAGAGAAACTAATAAATCCATTCACAAAAAACTGTTTAATATTCTCAAAGAAATGCAAAAAGGCGATCCCACACAAGGAACTGGAAAACCTGAAGCATTGAAATATGAATTAACTGGATATTACTCGCGGCGAATATCTGACAAAGATCGGCTAGTTTATAGCTTTGATGACGAAAGTATATACATCATCGCTATCGGTGGGCATTACGAAGCGTAGACTAAACAGTAATTGCGATCGCTGTTTGATGTTGAGATTTAGTCAATCAGATTTTGTGGGTGATGAAGGGTGCGATCGCTTGGCTGAATATCGTATAATCTTAATAACTTAGCTAAAACACTATGCTTAATTATTTGGCGATCGCTTAAGCACAGAAGCAATTACCAGCATTATCTAAGATCAACCCAACCTACTCGTAATTATGCCTCTTACTGAGCTTTTACCAACTGTTAGCCAACTAACCCATGAGGATAAACTACGGTTAATCCATTTTCTTTTGCTGGCTGTAGCGAAAGAAGAAGGTTGTAACTTGGAAACAAAGGTTAATCCAGTACAAAATCTACTCAATCAATTAGCGTCAACTCATGCAGTTGTATGGTCGCCTCAAGCAGATACTCAAGCAGTTACAGAATTATCAGATTTTCTTTCTATCTCGATGAATTAGTTTTTGAGATTCGCTCAATATCAAAATAAAGCGATCGCCCAATATACTAAAAATCTATAAACTTGTTTATTGAAATTAAAATAACAACTCAGTAAATTTCTTTTTGTAAACTATTGACAAAATAAGTTTATCTGTAGTTAAATAAGTTAAGACAAATAAATATCAAGTATTTGATTTTCGTCTTATACATAACACCTGTATTTCTCACTTTTGTACAGCCTCACTATTTTGGCTCGACACTAATTGGAGAAGATACACTCTACTCTTACTAAAGGTATCGGTTCAACATACTGAGGTATGTACTGAATTGAGAAGTACAGGTATTATGTTTAAGACGTTCACTGTCAAATATATTAAACAAGCATGCTGTATAAGCATATCGTTCTTCTATATTTGGCAATTTGATGTTTCAAGTCTGTTAAACAATTATTTAACGGAGTTCATTGAAATGCCTAAGGAAATGTCTAAGAAGCAAAAAGATTCTAAAAAACTTGAGCTTGCCAATGGTCTGGGGTTCGGTTTGTGTTGTTATTGGTGTCAAGACAATTTCTTGTTCGACCAACTTAATCTTGATCATCTGATCCCTAAAAGTAAAGGCGGCTCAAATAGTCTAGAAAATTTGCGCCTTACCTGCTATCACTGTAATAATTCGCGTGGAAATAGTCTTTTCCCGCCTCCACAAAAGCATAAAAGTTCGTCTTTGAACAACTCTGGCAAATAGATTTTGATCAACTAAAACCTAGATTTAGTATTTAGGTTTTAGTTGTTTTAAACAATTATATTCCTAACAAATAAAGTCAATAAAAATGCATAAACTTTTGATTTTTAATGACGAAAAATTACTTCGTCGTGCGCTTACTCATCGCTCTTTTGTGAATGAAAACTTTGATGAATCTGGACATAATGAAAGACTAGAATTTCTTGGCGATGCCATTCTTAATTTCATTAGTGGAGAATATCTATATGAACAAAATCCTGAAATGGCAGAAGATGAAATGACTCGCAGACGTTCTGCGCTTGTGGATGAAAAACAACTGGCTCGATTTGCGACTGAAGTTGGACTGGATTTTAGAATCCGTTTGGGGGAAGGGGCAAAAAGAGAAGGTGGTTATACCAATCCTAATATTCTGAGCAGTACGTTTGAAGCGGTTGTTGGCGCTTACTACTTAGATAATCAACGTAATATCGATGTACTTCGTCCTTTAATAGAACAACTATTTGACTCTGTACCCAAAGATGTGATGATTGTTCGTTCAAGCATAGATTCAAAGAATAAGCTTCAAGAATTCGTGCAGGCAAATGGAGCCACAACTCCTCCTAAGTACGAAACTGAGCAGATTGGTGGAATGTCTCATGCTCCCGAATTCCTAGCCAAAGTTTATGTTAATGGCAAGATCTATGGTGAAGGCAAAGGTCGCAACAAGAAAGATGCAGAAAAAGAAGCTGCTGCCGATGCACTTGCTAAACTAAAAAAACGGGGATTGCTTTAAATATTCAATTCTAACAACAATTAGTATTTTGACTAGTTTGAGTATCTTGGCGATCGCTGTTTGATGTGGAGATTTAGGCTATCCATCAAACTTTATGATAACAAATTATATATAAAGTCGAAGCGGCAAAAGTTACAACATGAAAATCAATAGTTTTAAATTTAAAAATAATAGCCAAAATTGGCATCTAGAGAGAACTTACTTTGAGAACTTAAATCTGTTAGTTGGTGCTTCTGGAGTCGGGAAAACTAGAATTCTTAAAGCACTTTTTTTAATCTGTAATGTAGCTCAAGGCGAAGTCCAAATGTTAGAAAATGTAGAATGGTCTATTGACTTTTCTCATTTAGGACAAAAATATAGATGGGGGCTAAAAGCACTAAGCCCAACTGAAAAAACTTTTTCTAGTGAGAAAAATCACTCTGAAATTGTCGATGAAAAGCTCATTAAATTTGCAGAAGATAACGAGCCTATAGAAATTCTTCATCGCACTAAAACAGAATCTACATTAAATCAAAATCAAATACCAAAACTTAAAAGAACTGAAAGTGCGATCGCTCTTCTCGCCGAAGAAGAATCTATAGCCCCAATAGCCGATGCATTCAAAAGATTTATTTTTAATGAAACACTTCAAAATGTAGAAATATCTGTTAATTTCGATCCTAGTAGCTTAATTCTATCCCCATCTTTAAATACTCAATTAAAATCAATAAATACCGATCAGAATGCTTATACCAAAACTCTAGAAACATTTAAAGAAACTTCTATACATTTCGCGACAATACTTAAAGCGTACTACCTAAAAGAATATTTTCCGCAAATATTTGATGAGATCAAAGAATCTTATATTGAGATTTTCCCCAGTGTAAATGATATCAGAGTCACTGTAAATAAACAGTCTGATAAAAACTATAATCTTCTCCTTGAAATTCAAGAACACGGATCAGAAAACTGGATTCCTCAACATCGAATCTCATCTGGTATGTACGTCACCCTAACCTATTTGATAGAAATAACATCCGCTCCTGAAGGATCAGTATTTGTGGTGGATGAATTTGAGAATAGCTTAGGCATTAACTGTATGCCCCAGTTAACCGACTTTATCCTAGACAAATCGCCAAATCTCCAATTTATCTTAACCAGTCATCATCCCTATATCATCAATAACATTCCTTGGAAAACTTGGCAATTAGTGAGCAGAACCAACAGCACAATCAGAACTAGAAAAGCTGTAGATATTCCTGAACTCAATACAGCATCTAGTCTAGACAAGTTCACACAACTAATTAACTTACTCGAACATGAGGAACAAACTGCGTGAACCTTTTGTTCTTGGTTGAAGGAGCGAAAACAGAACCGAAAGTCTACAAAGCTTGGCTATCACATCTATTTCCTGAGATCGACTTTGTAGAAAGACCTGAAGATATGACCACTAACTCATGTCGAATCATTGCAGGTAATGGCTATCCCAACATGATAAGCGCTCCAAAAATCTATGGAGGACGCTCCCGATTAGAAGAATGTTTACTAGACATCAAAAACTATAACAACATCGATCATTTCTTCATTTGTGTAGATTCAGAAGATGATCCTTATCAAACTAGATTCGATGAAATTCACGCCAAACTAGAAGACTTCAAAACTAAACTGGGCATAGATCAAACCCAAAATACAGAATTTCACATCATCATTCAAAATTGCTGTTTTGAAACTTGGGCGCTAGGCAATGCCGATATTCCTGCTCAATACCCAGCCAAGGGCAATTCCGACTTTTTCTCACTTTTTCAGCCTTACTATGACATTCTCACCAACGATCCTGAATTAATGAATTGTCCACCTGAGTATATTACCAAAGCCAGATTTCACGAAAAATACCTCAAGCAATATTTGCAAGAATTTGGCTTGCTTTACAAAAAAGAAAGACCAAAAACCCTTGAAGATAAGAAATATCTTGATGCTCTGATTAAAAGATGCAAGTCAACCAATCATTTATCGAGCCTGAAATATTTATTGGATATATGGGACAGGATGTAGAAATGTGCGATCGCTATTTGAATTGAGGGGAATAGGCGATCGGGTTTGTGGGTGTTGAGGGGCGATCGCTGTCCTTACCAATGCTCTATCACCAAACCATCCACATAATCAAAATCTGAATCATCAGTCACAAGCACCCAACCCCGTTCCAAACAATGCTCCGCAATCCAAACATCATTCATCGGAATTGGTCGTCCCTTCCGCTTCAAAGCCAAACGAGTTTGTGCATAAATAACCGCCGTTTTTCTCTCAATCGGAACAACCACACAAGCCTCTATAAACTCCAAATAGCGAGGTAAATTTTTTAATGCGCGGGTAGAGTTCTCAGCGCCAAACAATAACTCCCCCGACACAATCGCCGACAAAAATATTTCTGGCAACGCCAAAACCCTTGAGACAACTTCAGGATCGCCATTGAGAAAACGGAACTGCAACAGAAGTATCTAGCGCAATTTCACCACTCATTTATATCCACCTGACGACAATCAGATCTAATTACGTTCTGCAAATCAGCAGATTCGGTATCACTCAAAATACCCGCAAATTTTGCTAAAGGATGGTGAATACGGGTTGTCTTAACCCGATGCAAAAAGTCTAAAACCACTTTAACCAAATCATCTGGAACCTCAATAAGTTCTTGGATAAGCTGCTCACGGCTAATCATACGTTTTACCCTCTTCAGCAAAGTTATCGATAGTATTATAACTAGTTAGTATCAAAATGAAATATCCATAATTTATAGCAGTTTTCAAATGAGCAAGAGCAAGGTAAAATGGAGAGAAAATGCAAACAGGAAAAGCATATTCACTGGATTTGAGAGAACGAGTAATCGCAGGCTATCAAAAAGGAGAAACCACGATGAAAGAAGTAGCAGATAGGTTTGCGGTAAGTCGAAGCTGTGTCAATAATCTGGTACAAAGACAAAAACAAACAGGGAGTGTGGCAGCAAAACCCCATGGAGGAGGAGCAGTAGCCAAAGTCAACGCAACCCATTACCCAATCCTAGAAGCAATCATTGATGGTCAAAATGACATAACCTTGCTAGAAATCAGGCAAAGGTTCGCGGAAAAGACAGAGATATTGGTAAGTCAGTCCACGATTTGTCGAGCCTTGCAGAAAATTGAGTTAACCCGCAAAAAAAATATACCCACGCCGAAGATCCCAAAAGCGGCGCTTCGCGCCGCTTTTAAAAATATTTCTGGGTTTTAAGCAAGCGCAAAGCGCTGTAATGCAGCGTAATGTTACAGGTAAAGAATTCTAATTATGTTTTGGCAATACTTACTGATTTTTGGTGCAGCTTTTTTGGCGGGGGGACTCAATGCGATCGCAGGTGGTGGCAGCTTTATATTATTTCCAGTCTTAATGTTTGTGGGAATTCCGCCGATTCCCGCCAATGCAACTAATTCGATCGCCTTATTACCAGGAACATTAGCTAGTGCGGGAGCCTATCGCAATGAGGTTTCTAAGGATAAACGCGCCTTGATTCAGGTATGCGTATTAGGCGCGATCGGCGGGCTTATTGGGGCAGTTTTGCTATTAAGAACCCCACCTATAGTTTTTTTGAGAATCTTGCCCTATCTATTGCTGACAGCAACCTTAGCCTTTGCCTTTAGCAAAAAATTAACCGCATGGGTGGAACGAAAACAAGAACAATTTGCAAGATTAAAGCAATTACGAACCGTATTCATTACAATTTTGCAGTTAGTTGTGGCGGTCTATGGGGGATTTTTTGGGGGTGGCATGGGAATTTTGTTCCTTGCCTCCTTTGCGCTGATGGGGATGACTAATATCCATCGCATGAACGCTTACAAAACGATTTTGACTAGTTGCATTAACGCAGTCACCGTAATTCCTTTTGTGATTGCAGGGGTGATTTTTTGGCAACAGGCAATCATCGCGGCGATCGGGGCAGCGATCGGGGGATATCTCAGCGCTCACTATGCCCAAAAAATTGCACCGATTTTAGTAAGACGCTTTGTGACTGGAGTTGGTACGGCGATGACAATATATTTCTTTATTAAAAGTTGGTTAACTTAATTACTGATGTTACGCGGAACCCTCATCCCCTTCTCCCGCAGGAGAGGGGAATAAGGGTTTATGGGGAACAAGGGACTTAAGCCCCTTGTCTTGCTATATGATCATGATCAAATCAGCGATCGCATTTTGTCTCTAACCATAGGCTTTTTTCTATATGTCTAGTGTGATCATTCAAGGCGCAAAACACAGCTATAGCCTCACACCGCCACCTTCGGGCGCGAAATCTCCTTTTACGATCGCTTTTTTGCATGGGTGGATGCTTAGTCAAGCCTATTGGCAACCATTAATTAATCAGTTGCAGCCAAATTTTCAATGTTTAGCCTATGATTTGCGGGGCTTTGGTCAATCACAGCTAGGCGATCGCGATGAATATTCCCTAGTCAGCTATGCCAAGGATTTGGAGGAATTACTCGATCGCCTAGAGCTTAATCAGATTTGGCTAGTGGGGCATTCTCTTGGCGGCGCGATCGCGCTGTGGACGGCTAATTTATTAAGCGATCGGGTTTTGGGCGTAGTTTGTCTCAATGCTGGGGGCGGTATTTACATCAAAGAAGAATTTGAGAAATTCCGTACCGCAGGTAAAATCATTCTCAAATTGCGCCCTAAATGGATCCAAAATGTACCCTTAGTCCATACTCAGTTTGCTAAAGATAGCGTTTACAGTCCGTTAGAAAAATCTTGGGGTAAACAACGGGCGATCGATTTTGTTTCTGCAAATTATGCTGCCGCTAGAGGGACTTTGCTGGATTCCACTAATGAAGAAGAAGTCCACAAATTGCCGCAAATCGTTTCGCAATTGCGTCAGCCGATATATTTTGTTGCGGGAGCCAATGATAGGATTATGGAACCTAAATATGTGCGTCATCTTGCCAGTTTTCATCCTTCCTTTAATGGTTATGGCGAAAATGTTTTTGAACTTCCTAACTGTGGACATATGGGAATGTTAGAGCAGACAAATATTTTGCATAATGTCCTATCAGGATTATTAGTTGATCCTGTAGCTTCTTATTCATAAATATTCCTAAAACCCAGATAAATTTTCAAGAAGCTTGCAAAGCAAGCTTCTTGAAAATTTATCTGGGTTTTGAGAAAGCGCTTTGCGCTGTATATAATGCGATCGCCATCTTAGAAAATTAAAAACTTTAGGTCAATCTAACTATGAATTTAGCTCGGCTAATTTCTGAAACCGCAACAAAATATGCTGACAAACCCGCAATTATCTTTGAAGGGAAAACTTGGACTTACCAAGATTTCGATCGCCAAGTAAAAAATTATGCAGCAACCATTAAGCAATTAGGCATTACCAAAGGCGATCGCGTGGCGATTCAATTACCAAAATCTATTGAGTTTTTATTTTGGCACTTTGCCAGCATCTCCATCGGTGCGATCGTTATTCCCCTAAATCCTGACTATCGCCCCGAAGAAATAGTTTATTTTTTAACTGATTCGAGCAGTTCTCTATTCGTAACCAATAGAAATCTCCATAGCAAAGCCCAATCCGCAATTCAACATCTATCCAAATTGCAGATTCTCATTCAAGAAGAAATCTCCCTACAAAAGCAAAGCTCTACTTTAGAATATGCCACAGGAGGCGATGAGATTGCGATGATTTGCTATACCTCTGGAACCACAGGACGTTCTAAGGGTGCTGCAATTTCCCATCAAAATCTCATTGCGAATATGCAATCATTACATCAGGCTTGGGAATGGAGCGATCGCGATGTTTTACTGCATACCTTACCTCTATTTCATGTGCATGGCTTAAATGTAGCGGCTTTAGGCTGTCTCTATGCAGGGGCAACCATGATCATGTTTGAGAGGTTTGAACCGCGCCGAGTATGGGAAACCTTAGCTTCTGACCATTGCACTATATTTATGGCGGTTCCCACAATCTATCAACGTCTAATCAATGCTTGGGAGAGTTTGGAATTAAAACCAAATCTAGAAGAAATGCGCCTATTCATCTCTGGTTCTGCACCCCTTAGCGATCGGCAGTTCCATCAGTTTGAGAAGTTGACAGGATTTCGGATTTTAGAACGCTATGGCATGACCGAAACGGGAATGAATGCCTCTAACTTGGTTGCACCAGAGCATCGCAAAGCCAAAAGTGTCGGCTTCCCATTGTCATGCGTAGAAGTTCGCGTTGTTAATCCCGATGGCTCCGATGTCGAAAGATCAGAAGTTGGTGAAGTTTGGATTCGGGGCGCAAATGTATTTCAAGGCTATTGGCAAATGCCCGAAAAGACTGCCGAAGCCTTTATTGATGGATGGTTTCGCACAGGGGATCTTGGTTTTCAGGATGCCGACGATCGCGATCGCCTCTATTTAGTTGGACGTGCTAAGGAATTAATTATTACGGGTGGATTTAATGTCTATCCTAAGGAAATTGAGAATGTGTTGGAATCTCACGAAGCCGTAAAAGAATCAGCCGTAATTGGACTTCTAGATCAAGATTTCGGAGAAAAAGTTGTGGCAGCGATCGCGTTTAAAGATGGCATGAGCATTGCACCTGAAGCATTAATCGCACATTGCAAAGCTTATCTTGCCTCCTATAAATGTCCAAAACAAATCTTTTTTGTAAGGTCACTACCACGCAATGCGATGGGCAAAATCCAAAAAAATATTTTGGCGCAGCAAATCCAAAAAGAAAGTTCCTAAATAGGCTTTGAGTAGTACAAAGAAATTTTTGAAAGCGCGGCGGAGCCGCGCTTTCAAAAATTTCTTTTGGTTTCAATATAGCGCAAAGCGCTGTATTAAACATTATTTAGCCGAAGCATTAATATTATTAGCCTGTTGTAAACTCGCAATCTGTTGTTGAACCGATGGAGAATATAAACGCAAATAATTCCAATAATTGCCTAAAACCTTCGATACATAATCTCTAGTTTCTTCGTAGGGGATGTTATTTACAAATTCATCAGGATCGCCAATATTACGCCCTTCTACCCATCGACCAACAGCCCCAGGACCAGCATTGTAACTAGCGACCGCCAGCATTGAGTTGTCACCATAACGGCTATGGGTATAGGCCAGATACCAAGTTCCAAAACTGATATTATCCGCAGGATTATCCAGATTGTAATTGTTTACGCCCTTCTTGTCAGCAATCCATGAGCCTGTATCGGGCATGATTTGCATCAAGCCGATCGCGCCAGAACGTGAACGGATTTGGGGTTCAAAGCGAGACTCTTGACGCATCAACGCAATTACTAGGGCAGGGGAGAGATTGCGCTCCTTTGACCAATTGGAAATGATATCCCAATAATGGAATGGATAGAGAGATTGCATATAAGCAGGATGCTGTTTGATTTTGGCAATCTCTGCTTTTTGGGCATTAGAAACATCAATTAAGTCTAAACTTTCAATGGTTTTAATCCCAACAAGATTATCTTGGACAGCCACCCGTAACACGCCATCGGTGAAAATCTCCTTAGGTTCTAGATTGCGTTTCGCGCCTAGTTCTGTTTGCCATTGCGATCGCGCATCACGGTCTAGCCCCAGCACATATAACTCCTGTAGTTTAGCGGAACCCGCAGGTAAAGGAGTCCGCGCACTGGGGATAGAAATTGCAGGCGCGGTATAACGCGCATTGGTAAATGTCCCCACTTGCCAACCGAGGGAACCAGCCGATCGCCATGCGTAATAGGATTCTGGATGTTGGCGGATGGCAAATTCAAAAAATTTCTTAGATTTTGCTTTATCACCACTCTGACTAGCCCATTTCCCTGCCCAAAAGCTTGCCTCAGCCGCAGTTTCACTGTTGGGACTATTGGCAATTAGCGTATCAACGGTGGCGATCGCATTACTTAGTTGTCCGCCTCGCGCTTGACCTTGAGCAATCCGCCAACGCAACTGACCCGCCGACTCAGTAATGCCATAGCGTTCTAGCAATAGTTTGCGAGCATCACTCGCCGCTTTAGGGCTATTGAGTTTATCCTGCAAGAGCGTTGCCTTGATTAATAGTGCTTCGCCTGCGGTGTCAGGGTAGTTAGCAATGAGGCGATCAGCCGCCGCGATCGCCACTTCAGGAGACTCAAGCTGCGTAATCCGAATTAGCGCACGGGGAGCTTGAGGGCTTTGGGGAAATTGTTGAATAACGCGATTGTAAGCAGCGATCGCTGCTTCGTTCTGCTTGCCACGCTGCAAGCTACGCCCATATTTATAAGCTGTAATCGGATTAACCGTTGCGCGGGTATAGGCGTTGGCCGCCTTCCCAAATTCAAAATTACTGTAATATGCTTCAGCAACCGCCCACCATTGATCAGATGTCAGGGATGGTGAACTCGCAACTATCCGATCCAAGGTGGGGACAATTCCTTTGATCTCGCCAAAATAAGTGACTAAATGAGCCATTAGATCAACGCGATTCGGTGCCTGCGCTAATAGGCGGAGAACCACTTCTTGTGATCGGGGATGAGCAGGAAATTTATCTAAAAGCTGTTGGTTCTGACCCAGCGCAAACATGGCTTCCGCCGCCGCCGCACTATTTGGGTAATTAGTTAAAATGCTTTGCCAAGTCTTGGTTGCGCCTTGAATATCGCGGACTTGAGTTTGGGCTTGGGCGCGTTTGAGCAAGACATAATCCGCCAAAGCTGGATATTCTGCTTCTAGCTTATCAAGGGCAGCGATCGCTTCACGCGACTTCCGACTATTGAGATAGATATCGGCGAGTACCAGTTTGGCTCGGACGCGATCGATATTGGCTGATGGCTGTTGAGCCTGAGTTTCTAGCTTGGCAAGCCTTTGATCGATTGGCGAGTAAGTAAGTGGATCAAAGGATTTGTTGTCTCGGTTATTCGCTAAACTTGCATTGAGAGCAAGCTCGGACTCAGAAGAAGCGGTAATTAGGGGAGCGCTCGCTCCTGCTAATGTCGCACTGAGCATCAGTACAATTGACCAACGCATTAAATTTTTCATCCTGATACGTTCTTAATCTCAAGCATATTAACATTTTATGACGATAACATCTTAAAAGTATCTGGCGATCGCCACATACATGAGACTTTGAGTAGTACGGAAATATTTTTAAAAGCGGCGCGATGCGCCGCTTTTAAAAATATTTTTGGGTTTTAAGTAAGCGCAAAGTGCTGTACTTTTGCCTATGTTGTTTAAGTACTTAAGGTAATTAAGACTTAATTTTATCTTTATGTTGAGGACAGGCGATCGCAATACTAGCACCGACGACAAATCCTGTATATTCCTTCAACTTGGTGAGTTTGTCCGCAGGAAGAGAGCTACCCTGTTTGTCAAACTCTTTTTCTAGAGCATCAGTTAAAGTTGCTAGTGGAACTCCCTGATCTAAAGCTTTGCAACTTTCAGTTTCCACTAGACCCACATACTTGATTCCCCCAGTTGCTTCGTAAAATTCTTTGTATTCGGCATTCTCTTTAATAAAAGCGTCAACATCTTTAGTTTTAGGAGAAGATGGTGCATCAGATGTAGAAGCATCAGATTTAGAAGTATTAGAAGCCTTGGGAGATTCTGATGCTTTAGGAGATTCTGATGCTTTAGGAGTCTCTGATGCTTTAGGAGTCTCTGATGCTTTTGCCGAAGCAGATGTAGTAGGACTGGCTGAAGCTGAAACTGACGGCGAAGATGTAATTGTTGCACTAGGCTGCTGACAGGATGCTACTGCCAAAGCAACAGAAACAGGCAGTAACAAGTGTTTAGCAAAGTGTTTAATCATATTTGATATGTAGGAAGACTCACAACTCAATGATAATATCCTAACAATAGGGCTTGTATAGTAATTTTTGCTGCAATAGAATAAATAAGTAGTTCAGCATAAGTAGCTGGGCATAATTAAAAACCACAACTAAAAGCTGTAGCGCACGCTGCGCGTGCGCTACAGCTTTTAGGGTTTTATATTTAAGTGCGCCTAGCTACTTATTTAAAAACCAGATTTCGGCAAATCGGTAAATAGCACATCGGTAAATAGCACATCGGTAAATAGCACATCGGTAAATAAAGATTTATGTTTAATGCAACTGAGCTTCTAATCAGTAATTTTGTGGAACAACTAAAGCTAGGATATCGCCGTACCTATGGCGGCTATCTGCATGATTATGAAGATATTATCGGTTGGGCTGGTAATATGGCTCTCGAAAATATTGCTAATAGTGATGCGCTATACCATAACGTTGAACATACGATCCTAGTGACTCTAGTTGGTCAAGAGATTTTGCGGGGCAAACATATCCGTGAAGGTCGAGTTTCGCCTGAGGATTGGCTGCATTTTATTATTTCCCTTGTTTGCCATGATATCGGCTATGTCAAAGGTGTATGCCTTCAAGACAGTAATGGTAAGTTTGCCACTGGTATTAAGGATGGCATGGTGGAATTGCCCGCAGGTGCTTCGGATGCAGGGCTAACTCCCTATCATGTCGATCGCGCTAAGTTATTTGTCAATCAGCGCTTTGCCAATCACTCTTTGATTAAGGCTGAGAAAATTTGTCGAAATATTGAACTCACCAGATTTCCTGTGCCGAAAACTGGCGATCATCAAGACACAACCAATTTTGCGGGATTAGTGCGATCGGCGGATTTAATTGGACAACTGAGCGATCCCCGTTATCTCAAAAAAATTGGCGCATTATTTTATGAATTTGAAGAAACTGGCGTAAATAAAGCTTTGGGATATGCTAACCCTGCGGATTTACGCCGTAACTATCCCAAATTTTATTGGACTAACGTGTATCCCTATGTCAAGGATGCTCTGTACTATTTATCCCTAACTCAACAGGGTCAAGAGATCGTGGCGCATCTTTATTCTAATGTGTTCGTAGTAGAACATGAGAAGCCAGAATATCAACATGGTTAAAACCTAGAATATTGTGCCGCGTAGCGGCACAATATTCTAGACAAGATAAGAAGTGGTGGCGCTTTGCGCCACCACTTCTTATCTTGTCTAAAATGCACTTACTCTGACCCATTGCTGACTCATGGTTTGTTCATAAAGTTCTTCTAAGCGATCAATATTTTTTACCAGCGTATAGCGATCTAAAACCCTCTGTCTGGCTTTGATGCCGATAATCTTTGCCATTTCGGGATGGGATACAAATAAGGGTAAAAGCGTGCAGAGTTGAGAAGTCACTTTATGGGAATCGAGAATAATTCCTGCACCGTCTTCGATCACTTCACCATCTGCGCCCACATCCGTAGCAATGCAAGCAACACCGCAGGACATCGCCTCTAGCAACGACAATGATAAACCTTCCACTAATGACGGCAATATAAATACATCCGTACCGCGTAAAATTTCAATTCGTCTCTGTTCATCGGCAATATATCCCATCCAAACAATTGTGGGATCATTTCCGTAAAAGGCTTTTAAACCTGCCAATAAGGGGCCAGTACCAACGATCGCTAGTTTGCAACCTTCAGGCATTCGGCATTTGCGCCAAGCTTTGAGTAGTGCCTCCACGTTTTTCTCGGCGGCTAAGCGTCCTTGATAGAGAAATAACACATCAGCTTTAAGTTCAGCTTTAATATTGGAAGCTCCTGGGGAATAGCGATCGCTATCAACTCCATTGGGAATGATCGCAATGCGGGTATTGGGAACACCTAATTTATTGAGAAGTTCTTTCTGGATATTAGAAAAAATAATGACTTGATTGTAATCGGCTAAGGATGGTGCATAAATTTGATAGGTGAGTTGTTGGGTGCTAGAAGCAAGATTACGCCGTTTTAAATCGAAGGGTTGGTGAAAGGTTGCCACAAGCGGTAAATCTAGCTCGGCACAAATTTCTGGCAGGCGAAAATCTAGCGGCGAAATCGCAAGGGAGGCGTGAATGAGATCAGGTTTTAGCGATCGCAATGAATCAACTAAAATTTTATTCGCTCTTAGAGAGGGAACGGTGTAAATGGTGGATTTGTAGAGAAATGGTAATGCGACATCTTGCGCTTCTTGAAGATGTTCATCTAGTTCCTCATGCTCACTATCTGATTCTGACGCAAAATGCATAAAGCTGACACGATGCCCGCGATCAAGTAGCGCATTTGTAATTTCGCGACTATAGGTCACGTTGCCACAAGCAGGCGATCTTTTACCTAACCATGCAATATGCATGAGCTACACCACATTATTACCAATGGTATAATACCAAATGCCTGATTCAAAAATAGAGACTGTAATATGTACAGTCTCTATTTTTGAATCAGGTATTCGATTTTTATGGGTCGCCCGGGATTTGAACCCGGAACAAATCGGTTAAAAGCCGAGTACTCTACCGTTGAGTTAGCGACCCTTACTTAGCTGTACTAAGCGCTTACGGCTGTATTTGAACTTTCGTTTTTATCGCGCTTGGCTAGTCTAACATGACTCTAGCAAATTACGCCAGTTAAACTAAAAGGTCTTACTTCAGTAATTTTTATCGAAACTGTTTGACCGATTAGATCAGCTAATGATTTACCTGTAATATTTTCTGTGAAGGCGATCCGATTAGTGCGGGTACGCCCCATCACTTGGTTAGGATTCTTGTGGTTAGTGCCTTCAATCATGATTTCTTCGATGCGTCCTGCATAACGCTGCGATCGCGCTGCTGCATTTTGATTAACTGCATGGTTTAAGCGCTGGAGGCGATCGCTTTTGATCTCTTCAGTCAACTGATTTTCCCAAACCGCCGCAGGTGTCCCTGGACGGGGCGAATAGGCCGCCGTATTCACCAGATCAAAGCCAATGTCGTTAACAAGTTGTACCGTGCGATCGAACTGCTCTTCGGTTTCTCCTGGAAACGCGACGATCGCATCGGCAGTAATCGCCGCATCGGGCATAATTTCGCGAATATCATCAATGATGCGGCGATAACGCTCATGGGTATAGCCCCGCGCCATAGCCTTGAGAATGTCGTTATCACCCGACTGAAAAGGGATATGAAAATGTTCGCAAACCTTGGGCAGTTCAGCACAGGCTTTGATCAGGCGGGGACTGAAATAGCGGGGATGACTGGTGGCGTATCGAATGCGATCGATCCCCTCGACATCATGGACATAATAAAGTAAATCTGTGAAAGTAATTTTGCCGCCAACGCCAGCACCAATGCCACCCGCAGGCAGGTCGCGCCCATAGGCATCAATATTCTGACCGAGCAAAGTAATTTCTTTGTAACCTTGCGCCGCCAGTTTTTCAATTTCTTGACGGATTATCTCAGGAGTCCGAGACTGTTCACGCCCACGCACTGAGGGAACGATGCAATAGGTACAGTTTTCATTGCAGCCATAGATCACATTTACCCAAGCCGATACTGAGCTATTGCGGCGGGGTGTGGTGATATCTTCTTCGATATAGGCTTCATCGGTGGCGGCAACTTGATTGCCATTAAAAACCTGTCCTAGTAGATCGCCAAGACGATTGACGTGCTGCGGACCCATGACCAGATCAAGTTCAGGAACTCTTCTTAGTAATGCTTCACCTTCCTGTTGGGCCACACAACCAGCCACGACTAAGGTTAAGTTGGGATTATCGCGCTTACGTTTTGCTTGTCTACCTAAGTACGAATAAACTTTTTGTTCAGCATTGTCACGAATACTGCAAGTGTTATACAAAATCAGGTCGGCTTGTTCACTTTCTTCTGTTGACTGATAGCCCATATCTTCTAAAACGCCTGCCATGCGTTCGGAGTCGGCTTTGTTCATTTGGCATCCGAAGGTGACGATGTGATATTTCTGAGCAGTCATGAAGGTGTTTAACCAAGCCAAAAAGATTTCTTTCCTATTCTAATATATTTCAGCATTGATTGTTTATACAAACTGGAATGGCGATCGCTGTTAGCATGAATCCCAAATAGTTTAAAAAAAATTTGCTTTGCAAATTTTTTTTAAACTATTTGATATCCCTTTTGCAAGCAAAAGGCTGTAATTTTTGGAAAGGAGTAAGCATTCGATGTCCGCAGTTAATCAGCAAGAAGTTTTGGCAAGCTTCAAGGTTTTGGTAAGCATGGCAAAAGCCGACGGTAAGCTTCTCGAAGAAGAGTTTGCCAGCCTCGCCGATACGTTTGAAGAGATCCATCTCCCTGAAGGCATTACCGTCGATCGCCTCTTAAATGAAGAAGATGAACCAATCGACATATTACTTTCACAAATTACCAGTGACGTTGCACAGGAGTTGGTGTATCAGTCGGCTTATGCGATGGCAAATATTGATGGCGAATGCAGTTCTGAGGAAAAAGCACTTTTGGATAAAATTGGTGCAACCTTTACTAGTTCTAAACTTTGGGGTAAACAGGAATGGCTAGAATCCTTAGAACGTCGTTCTAGCAAATCCTCTATTTCCGCGCAGATTCGGCAAATTGATGATCCTGAAAAACGGGCGATCGAGGTTGAGAATGCAATTACTGATGCTTGCTTCTTAAATGCGGTTTTAGGTGCTTTCCCTCTACCCGGAATTGCGATCGCCTTTGATATGCTGATCTACTGGAACCAACTCGATCTCGCCCAGGCGATCGGGCAAAGTTGGGGTTATGATCGCAACCGTGACGATTTTCGCAAAGCGATTTTTGGCAGCTTGGGGATCACAGGAACCCGCATTGCTGTTAGCAATTTAGCCAAACTAGTGCCTGTATTTGGGATGGTGGTCGGGGCGACTACTGCCTATGCGAGTACATGGGCGATCGGTAAAGTGGCGATCGAATATTTCGCGTCAGGGGCAAAAATGGATGCCTTTAGTCTTCGTCAAGCCTTTAAAAAAGCAAAGAAAGAGGGCGAAGAGATTTATCAGACTAAGGCTGATGAAATTGCGGCGAAGAAAAAAGCGATCGAGCCTCAGGTGCAATTGCTCAATGAGGAATTGAAAGCTGGAACTATTACGCCTGACGAATATCAAGAGAAATTAAAAAATCTTCTTTAAAAGAAAAAAGGGGCGCTATGCGCCCCTTTTTTCTTTTTAGAAACCGCCAACCCTAATCCCTGCACCTAAAACTGCGAATAAAACTGCTAGGGTTGTCACTCCCACAATGTGATAAGCCAAGGAGTTTAAAGTTTCTTTAGTGAGATTCGGAATGATGAAAAATCGCGCATGAATTGCTAAGGCGATCGTTCCTAACAAGAGTAGTAGCTTGATGCCGATGTAAGTAGATAGATAGGAATCAAAGGCTAAAAAGTTCTGGAAATTAGGAAAATAAGTCCATGTGAGCCATAGTCCTGTGATCACCTGTACCAACAAAGCCGCTAGTCCGAATCCTTCAAAATGTTCTTCAAATTGATGAATGCGATCAGGATCGCGGTGTTTGAGGGCTTGAGGTAACACAGTTGCTGCTAATACTAGATGCCCACCTGTCCAGACAGTGGCTCCTAAGATATGCAAAACAATTAAGATTGTGAACTACCAGACGCTGATGCTCTGCATACAGCACTGGCTTCCTGATTCATTGGGATGAGCTTTCTATACCAAGATATAGTGAGTCTTACCGTCCCTCCACAGGCAGGAGTCCTAGTTCCTAAGACCCATATTTTTTTCTTGCAACACGTCCCTTTAGTTTGGTTTTCACTTTGGGAGTTAGTGGTCAAGATGGTGCTATTTTATCATGGATTCGCTGTCGCTCAATTTATTTTCTGGCTCACTTTCATCCCGTCACTCATCCTTGTAAACGGATAGAGTGCGGGACTTCCCGTTCGCGTTAGTTAAATAACATTGTTCGCCTAATGTTGCCATATATTTATGCTCCTGTGTGTTCTAGGTTGCAAGTGTGGCTTTGCAGCACTTGCAACAAAATATAGCTGTAGACACTTGCATTAGGACAAATCAAAACCCAAGAAGCGAGTTGCGGCGCTCCGCGCCGCAACTCGTATTCTGGTTTGTGTCCTAACAAGCATGGCAACAGCTATACTTAGCCGTTCAAGACATCTTTCTTATGTTGAGGAGCCGCCGCGACTGCCGCCACTTCTGCTAAAAGGTCATCGGATACGCCCATTTCTTTGAGAGTAATCATCAAATCCTCGGCAACCGCATCAAAGTGATCGCTGTTTAAACCCTGCTGTGCTACTAGATTCTTGTGAGCTTCACGCATCTGCTCGCCACTGTATTTATCAGTGCCGCCAAAAGCATAGGTGAGAAACGCTTTTTGGTGCATCCGTTGTTTCTGCATATCGGTACTCTCAAAAAAGTGTTTGAGGCGATCGTCTTGTAACACTCTATAGAAAAGTAAAGGACGCGATGCGTCCTTTACTTTTTAACCTTCTTTATTGATGAAGGGGAGTAATGCAACTACACGAGCTTGTTTAATTGCTGTGGTCAAAGCACGTTGTTGCTTTGCGGTCAAACCTGTAATACGACGGGGAAGAATTTTGCCACGTTCGGTGATGTACTTACGCAGTAATTCGACATCTTTATAGTCGATTTTGGCAGCAGGCGCGATTGGCGAGAGGCGCTTGCGATAAAAAGAGGAGTTAATTGCCATGATTGGGATTATGCGATTTTAGTTAGTAGGACTTAGCGGACTATTTGATTTCTTTGTGAACAGTGTGAGAGTTGCAATGAGGGCAGAACTTTTTGAGTTCTAATCTTGCAGTGGTATTACGACGATTTTTCATGGTCGTATAGCGAGATACACCAGGCGATCGCTTATTAGCATTGGTGCGACATTCGGTACACTCTAGCGTAACTACGAGACGGACACCTTTGTTTTTAGCCATTTTTTTAGTTGTGAGATTACTTAAAAGTGCGATCTACAAGTATTACACAGAATCATCCACTTCTGTGCAAACAGGAAAATTATTATCAGGGCAATCCCATAAAAAAGCAATAAAGTTAGCAGTAGCTGAATTTCTTACTTAACCATGTTAGTTTTATGACTGAATGGATATACGAACAAAACTGATTAGTTGATAATTTCGAGCTATGACAACTGCAAATAGAGGAAATCGATCTTTCTGGCGCTTTATTCTCAACGATACGACAGGCTTTGTAGTTAAGCGTCTGGGGCAAGCAGTTGTTGTGATTCTGGGCGTATCTATTTTAAGTTTTTTTGCAATTACCAAATCCCCTGGAAATTGCTTCTCAGAATTGCGAAATAATCCGAGTACGCCGAAAAAGACGATTGAGCAGTTAGAAAAACAACTAAATTACGATAAGCCTGACGCAGTGCAGTACCTATTATGGTTGCAGAATACCTTGAATGGTAATTTGGGAGTCCGTTGTCAAGGGTTAGCACCTGTCACGCCGCTTATCGTTGAACGAGCAGGTAATACCCTATTAATGTCGATCGCTTCATTATTTGCGACATGGCTGCTGGCGATTCCCCTCGGTATTTATAGTGCTGTCAAGCAAAACACCCTCAGCGATCGCCTAATTCAGATAATTAGCTATGCCACACAGGGATTCCCCAGCTTTGTATTAGCGATTCTGTTGCTGATGATGGCACAAAATACGGGTTGGTTTCCCGTGGGCGGCATGACTAGTATCAATTTTTCCGATCTTTCTGCATTTGACCAGTTTTTAGATATTGTCCATCACATGATTTTACCAACCTTGACCTTAACTGTTGTCAGTTTTGCGGGTTTGCAGCGAATTATGCGCGGCAGTTTGCTCGATGTATTGCGACAAGACTATATCAAAACCGCTCGTGCTAAAGGCTTACCCGAAAGCAAAGTTATTTATGTCCATGCTCTGCGTAATGCTATTAATCCACTGATTACCCTATTAGGTTTTGAGTTTGGTGGATTGCTTGGTGGAGCGTTTATTACTGAGTTCTTTTTTAGTTGGCCGGGGTTAGGCAAATTGCTTTTAGAGGCAACTAGAGAAAAAGATACTAATTTGGTAATGGCAGGTTTGATGCTAGGGACGGTCATGCTAGTTGTGGGCAATTTGATCGGAGATCTGTTACTCAAGGCAGTCGATCCTCGGATTAAGCTAGACGATATGGACTAAAAACAACATTTGTCTTTGCGATCGCCGTTGCAAGCTCTAAATTTAAAATTCGCTTATTCTGCTTTTTAACCTACTCCCTTCCCAGTGAATAATTAGGCGTGCGCGGCTTCGCCGCGCACGCCTAATTATTCACTTTGTAACGCCTATTCTTTGGGTGGGAAGAGAGTATGCTGGTCTGTCTGGCTTTTAAATTTTTTCTTGGTTTGAGTGCGAAGCGCTGTAAAAGCGCTGATCGCCGTAGCTTATGATTAATTGCTCAAACCATTTCTCTAGGCGATCGCCCCAGACTTCTAGGGAATATTCCGCCTCTAGTTGCTGACGACAGGCAAGGCGATCGATAGTTTCTAATTTTGAAACTGCTTCAATCAGTCCCGATACATTTCCCATATCTACGAGAAATCCCGTCTTGCCATGACGCACTATTTCCGTAAGCCCGCCGCTACGATAGGAAATCACAGGTACACCACAGGCAAAGGCTTCGATCGCCGCGTTACCAAAGGCTTCAACCCAGCGCGGTGTCATTAATAAAGCACTGGATTGTCCCAACTTTTGCTGCAAATCATGGGTAGATAAAAATCCTTCATAATGGATTTCTGCTTTTGGGAAATCTTTTTGAATTTGTTGCCAATAGGCTTGATCTTGAATTAAGCCAAATACCCGCAAGGGTAAACCTGTAACCTGAGCAGTTTCCGCCGCATCCTCTAGCCCTTTTTCTGGCGAGATCCGTCCCACCCAAGCCAGACTAGGTTTCTCAGGCTTTGCCACAAAATTATACTGAGATACATCAATACCTTTACCCATAATCATCAAGCGATCGCCGTCGCTAAAGGTATCCGCACAGGCGCGAGTATTCACCGCGATCGCTTTCGGGCAAAGTTTAGCCGTTTTGCTAACCATTGCATCCATTACAGGCGACAGCGATGACATACTAATCCAATGGGCGATCGGGCAATGGAAAAATGGTGTGAGATAAAGGGGAAGCCAATCGTAGGCAAAATTAAATATTAAATCAAATTGATCTTGGACTTCCCTCGCGTAACTCCACATATTTTCGAGAACTGAGTTTTGTGGCAATACAACTAGATCGGCTCCCACTTGAGTTTGGGCTGAAATTTGGCTATTACCTGCTATTTGGGTTAGTTTCGTGACATCGGTAACGGAACCTTCAGGAGCCACGATTTCTACTGTATGTCCTTTAGCGATCAGCGCCTTGGCTGCATTCTGGATCGTCAATTCTACACCACCCCCAATTCCTGAACCTAATGCGCCGACGGGAGTAGATAGAAATAGCAATCGATAATTTTTTTTATTCATTTCTTTATTCTCGCAGTAATAACCGCCAAGAAATTTTTAAAAGCGTTGCGAAGCAACGCTTTTAAAAATTTCTTGGCGCTCAAAAAGAATGGTCACGCTTTGCGTGACCTGTTTTGTTACTTCATTCCTAGTAAGCCTTTCGTGAGACGATTTATTGCCGCCCCTGCCACATCGCGATAACGCAACTCACCGCAGAGAATTTTACCCATACGCTGGCTGGCACTGGGGCGCTTTACCCCCATCTTGTAACCAAAACTAGGCACACGGTAGAAAATGTTGGCAATACGTTGCGCCCATACCATATCTTCACCCCATTCTTCATGGACTCTCTGGGTATATTGTTTCAGCGCATCGGTATTACCACCGATCGCTTCGTCGATCGCCTGACCTGCCAACATTCCTGTTAACAAAGAAGGACGAATTCCCTCGGCAGTGAAGGGATCGACAATACAGGCTGATTCACCTGTCAGGAGCGCATTTTGGGTATGTAGCGGTTGATTGCCATCCCATAAACAGAGAGGGTGTCCATATTGCTTAATGGAAGTGATGTCAATGCCAAATTTTTCCGCGTAAGCCGCGCCAAGCTCTTTAAGATTTTGCTTCTCACCACCAAGAAATGTACCTGCACCAATGGAATAACCGTCAGGTTTAGGAAAGTTCCAGATATAACCATTTTGGACAGAACCAAAGTCAAAATGGGCGGCGCTGACATCGGGCGCAGAATGGGGCGCTTCGACTTCGAGGGCGGCTCCCATGCGGCGTTTTCTCTCTTTAAATCCTAGCCATTTTGCCATTGTACCTTTTGCGCCATCGGCAGCAATTACATACTTAGCTTCAAAGACATCATGTTCGGTTTTGACTAACCAGCGATCGCTTTTCCATTCAATGCCTGTAACGCCAGTATTATCGTGGAGTTCTACGCCTAATTTTTGGGCTTGCTGGACTAAGTAATGATCAAAAACATCGCGACGCACCATCCACACAGGTTCTTTGGTCGTTAGTTCGACCAGTTCAGGATCGTCCATTTGCCATGTGTAGCGAATATTGCTAACGGTCAAGGCAACGGCTGGCGAGAAGTCAAAGTCAAACCACTCTTGTACCATCGGCGAAACGCCACCACCACAGGGCTTGTATCGAGGCAGGCTTTCTTTTTCGAGTAACAAAACCGATCGCCCTCGTTTTGCCAAATGATAGGAGGCTGAACCACCAGATGGACCTGCTCCCACAACAATGCAGTCGTACATAGGAAAATTTCTTTTGGGTAAAGGTACAAGAAAATCTTTTAGATTTTACCGTTAAACGTAAATTTCAGCACTTTAGACTAACTCAAAACTCACATAATTTTTTGAAAGCTATGCTTTGCATAGCTTTCAAAAAATTATGTTATAAAAAGTTACGCTTAACTACTTTGGCAGGAAATTCCTTATCGCGGATTTGGACTTGGACGATTTGTCCAAGCGCCGCAAGGTGGGGCGGCACATAACCAAAGGCGATCGCCTTGCCTAGAGTTGGCGACATCGTGCCACTGGTAACGATCCCCACAGTTTCGCCTTCAAATAAAATTGGATAATTATGACGGGCAATATTACGACCTTCTAATTCTAAGCCGACTAATTTGCGGGGGACTCCATTCTGTTTTTGATCTTCGAGAACAGCACGACCGTAAAATTCTCCCTTCTCTTTGAGATGGATAATCCAATTGATCTCCGCTTCCCAAGGCGTAGTTGTATCGTCCATATCCTGACCATAGAGGTGCATTCCTGCTTCTAGTCGCAGGGTGTCGCGACAACCTAAACCGCAAGGCGTAACACCGAGATCCAGCAGTTTTTGCCAAAGTGCTTTACCTGTGGCGATATCGGTCATGATTTCGCAACCATCTTCGCCTGTATAGCCTGTACGCGCCACAAAGCTGCGAACGCCTAATACTTCCGTGTAGGTATGTCCAAACCGCAATCTGGGTAATTTGGTTAAATCGGAACCCACTAGACCTTGCAAAGTGGCGATCGCGGTTTTACCCTGCACCGCAATTAATATCTGTGAATCGGAATGATCAACTAAGCGATCGCCTAAATGCTTTTGTAACCATGCTTTATCTTTGTCGGTGGTCGAAGCATTGACGATTACTGACCAATTTTCGCGATCGACCTCTGGCTGATGACGATAAAAAATCACATCATCAATAATTCCGCCCTGCTGATTAAGCAGCACCGTATATAATGCTTGCCCCACCTTGACCCGTCCTAAATTCGATGGCACGAGCTTATTTAAGATATCAAGAACACCTCCCCCAGAAATCGCAAATTTGCCCATGTGGGACACATCAAACATCCCCACCTGCGATCGCACAGCATTATGCTCAGCAATGATGCCTTTGTACTGCACAGGCATCTCCCATCCACCAAATTCTACTAATCGCGCCCCAGAGCTAACGTGAAGATCATATAAAGGGGTGCGCTTGAGAGTGTTGCTCATGATTGCCATTCAAAAAATTGTTACACTTTATAATAAACCCGAATATAGGGCGGCGGCGCGATGCGCCGCCGCCCTATATTCGGGTTATAAATTTTAGAAAAAGCAAAGCGCCATAGCTTGGAATTATGAATATTGCTCCCCTCAGTTGGACTGAATTAGAATCTCTTACCGATTTTCAAATAGATTATGTCAATGGAGTTACAAACGCCCAATCAAGACTGCGGCTATTTGGACATGATCAAACGGAAGTGCGCGTTACTCTATATCGCGATCATCATGCTTGGTGTCCCTACTGTCAAAAAATTTGGTTGTGGCTAGAAGAGAAGCAAATTCCCTATCGCATCGAAAAAGTTACTATGTTCTGCTACGGCGAAAAAGAGAACTGGTACAAACAGAAAGTACCGTCGGGAATGTTACCCGCGATCGCCTTGGATGGACGCATCATCACGGAAAGCGATGATATTTTGATTGCTTTAGAACAGGTATTTGGTTCCCTAAATCGCAGTATGACCGATGCTCAAGTATTGCCGATGAGGAGACTAGAACGCACCTTGTTTAGAGCTTGGTGTGAATGGCTCTGTCGCCCGATCATGTCAGCCAGACAGGAGCAACGGGGGCGGGAGCAATTTATCGAGGTGATGCAAAAGGTTGAGACAGCCTTGGCAAGTACGCCTAGTCCCTATTTCTTAGATGAATTTGGGACTGCGGATGTGATTTTTACGCCCTATGTCGAGCGCATGAATGCCAGTCTTTATTATTACAAAGGCTATTCGATGCGCGAAGAAAATCCGCGCATGGCGGACTGGTTTAACGCGATGGAAAGCCGCCCTACCTATCGCGGAACCCAAAGCGATTTTCATACCCATGTCCATGATCTGCCGCCACAAATGGGAGGCTGTTGGGAAAATAGCGAGCCACAGATGCTAATTAATAAGGAAAAAGTGGATCATGGATCTTGGTTTGGCTTGCCCGATGTGATGTATCCCGAACCAGAGAACTCGCGTAAGGAAGCTCTCCATCGTGTAATTAAGCATCATCAAAATATTATTCGGGTGAATCCTGCGGATGATCAATTATTCGATCAAGCCCTACGTTGTGCTTTAACAAATCTGATTACCGATGCGGAATCTGTACCGCCTCCTGACTCAGATCTGGCGCTACGGTATTTACGCGATCGCGTTAGTGTGCCGCGTGATATGTCCATTTATGCCGCGAAGCGTTTGCGTGAAGCCTTAGAAAAAACTGCGGCTTTAGTAGGCGATCGGCAAGGTGTTCCCATTCCCTTTAAACATCGCCGCGATCAAGACCCGATCAATTTTAAATAGTTTCAATTATGTCACCCGCGTAGCGGGTGACACAATTGCTGATTGCGCCGCCCGCTACACGGGCGGCACAATCAACGGGTAAACATTTGGCGAGGTATGACTCTTAGGGCTTCTTCGAGGGTGGTGACTCCTGTAGATACCTTTTCGCGCACACTATAGGCAAAGGATTCATAATTCTGTTCTGCCAAATAATCTATCAGTTCATCTTGATTATCTCCACTAATAATTTTTCGGAGCTTGGGCGTGATATTTAGAACTTCAAAAACCGCTTCACGCCCTAAATAGCCTGACCCAAAGCAATGTTCGCAGCCCTTACCTTTTCGCCAATCTTGATATTTGATATCTTTCGCTGTGATCTTGAGAAAGTCCATTTCTGCTTTTGTAGGGACATAGGACTCAGAACAAAAGGAGCAATTTTTTCGGACTAATCGTTGAGCAACGACACCTAACAAAGATTCCATAATTAAATTGGGATGTAATCCTAAATCTTTTAATCGACTGATTGAGCTAAGTGCATCGTTAGTGTGCATGGTGGATAGCACTAAATGTCCTGTTAAGGCAGCGCGAATCGTAATTTCAGCAGTTTCTAAATCGCGAATCTCTCCCACCATGATAATGTCTGGATCTTGACGCAAAATCGCTTTTAGCCCTGTCGCAAAGGTCAATCCGCCGACCTCCTGCACCTGTCCCTGTGTGATATTTGTCAGGTTATATTCAATCGGATCTTCCATCGTGATGATATTAACTTGATCCTTTGCTAAAAACTGGAGAGTGGCGTAGAGGGTGCTGGTTTTGCCTGAGCCTGTTGGACCAGTCACAATGATCAATCCTTGCGGTTGATCTAGCCAACTTCGATATATTTTTTGCGATCGCTCATTAAAGCCAATATTTTCGATGCGCGTTGCCATCATCTTGTTGCGCGGTAATAGCCGAATCACCACTTTTTCGCCACCAACACAGGGAAATGAGCTAACCCGCATATCTAAATCAAGATCGAGATTATCGGCAGTAACATAGTGTTGACTGATTCGACCATCCTGAGGGCGACGACTTTCGCCGATGTTCATATTGCTCATCACCTTGAGCGCCACGATGGTTTTACGGCTGACTTCGGGGGGCAAAATGCGCGTTGTTCTAAGGATGCCATCAATGCGATAACGTACCCTCAATCCCAATTCCGTTGGTTCTAAGTGAATGTCACTGGCTCGATGTTGTAGAGCCACGGAAATTAAAGCATTAATGCGATGGGTTTGGTCAAGGGCTTGAGATAAATAGATATCAGAAATTTCATCGAGATGAGCTTCTTCATTAACGCCTGTGAGAGGATTTACGATTGGTGGGGCGATATTGCTGGGTTCGGGTAGGTTTTGCCTGAGAAACCAGAGTAAGTAACTCTCAGAAGAGACGATTATATTTTTGATGCCTGTTAAGGTGCGATTACTTAAAATTTTAATTTCTTCACTACTAAGCTGGCGCGGTGAACCCAAATAAAAGTAGCCATGCCATAAAAGTAGAGGAATTACAGGCGGCAAGGATTTTCGATCTTCAAAATGGTGAAAAAATCGATAATTAACATCTTCGTCAAGCAAATCAATGTGTAAACTTCCTCTTTTATCCACTAACATCTGAATGGCTTCTTCACAGGTGATTTCTTGGCTGCGAAGACGCTTCCATACTGAAATTAGATTATTTACAGGTAATGCATTCATACTAAGTTTTGGGGCAAGTACTTTTGCTTGCGATCGCGATCGCCAATATAGCAATCCTAAATGGTTTACAGTGCGATGTGCTTTCATGAAACCTAGATAAAGTTTTAAAAAGCTTGCTTCGTAGGCTTTTTAAAACTTTATCTGGAATACTCAAAAACTAAATAGGCTGTGTGTAAGCGCACCTTGAAGGGATGTGCTTGCTATAAGAATATGATTGTAAGTATGTAGGCTTAATCAAATATAAAACCCTAAAACCTGTGGCGCACGCGCAGTTTGCGCCGCAGGTTTTAGATCTGGTTTTTAATTATGCCGATGTACTTAGTTAAGTTCGCGGAGAGAAAAAATATGGCTGATTCACAACAATTAAAAACTTTAGAGCAAGGGGTAAATACTTGGAATCAATGGCGATGCGATTATCCAAATGTGCCGATCGCATTGCAAGAAGCCATACTTAATATTGCTAATCTCCGCTATGCAAACTTAAGTTATGCCAATCTCGAAGGTGCAGATTTATATCATGCAAATTTGATTGAGGCAAATTTACAATATGCAAATTTAAAGCAAGTAGTTTTAAATGGGGCGACGGTGACAGGTTCTTTGAGTCATGCTGATCTTAGTGATGCCAATCTTTATAGTTCAATTTTTACTTTCGCCGACCTGACTTGTATAAATCTCCAAAATTCTACGGCGATCGCCGCAAATTTTAATAGTGCCAATCTTCAGGGTGCAAATTTACAAAATATTAATGCTAGTCATGCGATTTTTTGGCAGACAAATTTGAGTGATGCGAATCTGAGTAATGGGGTGTTTTGGGGGGCTAAGTTCTATTGCGCGAACTTCCAGCGATCGCTATTGCGGGAAACAGACTTAAGTGGAGCCGATCTCAGTGGAGCCGATCTGCGTAATACTGATTTAAGTGGAGCCGATCTGCGTGAAACTAATTTAAGTAGAGCTAATTTTGAAGGGGCGAATTTAGATAATATTATTTGGGGTAAAGATATTCGCGGACGTGATACTAATTGGCATAATGCGATCGGTTTGGTGTCGGCAAAAAATGTACCTAAGGCGCTTTTGTTATAGGAAAGAATGATGTTAGGAAATTACCCTCTCCCCCCAGCCCCCTCTCCCATTAAGGGAGAGGGGGAGTAAGACTAATTTCTTGTTCCCCTCTCCCCTTTTGGGAGAGGGGCTAGGGGTGAGGGTCTTGAGAACTTCCGCGTAACATCAGTTAAGGATTGCAATAGGAGCAGTAGGTTGGATCGGCGAATTGAGTTCCATCGGGAAATAATATTTCCTGTTGAAACTCACAGCGATCGCATTGATATATATGGGCGCGAGTTGATTGGGTGGGTAATCCGCAAAGCTGACAGGGTAAACCTTTTACCCGTTCGACAATATCAAAATTTATAAAATCACAGTTGGGACAAAGTTGTTGCAATTTGCGAACTAGATCTTCTGTCGCTTTGGCAATATTTTTCATGCGGGTAGGATTATGGAGCGCTCGCATATCGGGTTCTATATGAATTGTGGGATATGTTTTTAGTAGTTCTATTACATGATCTTTAAGAAGTTCTATGGAGTTAATCCCCTTATAGATTGATTGCTTGGCGGATGTTTGAGCGTCTGGTATTAAGACAATTGCATGATCGGGAAAGCCAATTTTGAGCGCAAATTCGTGGGCTTGTTCGTAGCTAGAAATTTCTTGATGGCGAAAATTGGTGTCTGTGGAGAGGGATTCGCCATATACGGTGAAGTCATGCTTCTGATCCATTAATAAAACCAGTTCACGATTGTAGGCTATTCCTAAAATTGGATGGGGAAAGAAGCTGCCTTCACTGGCGATCGCTAAGTCTACATTTATTAACTCTAAAGCTTTCGTAGCCTTAATTTTGGCGGTTTCGATTTGATTGGCAGGGCGATCGATATCGCGGGTAAATGTGCCGAATAAGTCGCTATCAAAATCCTGTGGAACTGTAACTTTAATTCCTAATGATGTTTGTAAGATGGGCGCGATCGCTTGTTCTTTACGGTGCATCGTGGCAATTACGGCTAGGCGATCGGCAAAATCTATGGTGGTCATTACTTTGGTCATTTTGGGGCGAAATCAAGTTTTTAGTATTGTGCTTCGCACAATACTAAAAACTTATTTTACAAATTTTGGCGCGATCGCTGGCTGCGAAATTAGGCATAATGGGGTTAGCCAATAATTTCACTAGACATAAAGTTTGATGATCGTCAACAAGCTCGACCCTAAGCAAGCATTAAATAGTAAGTATTTGAAGGTGAAGCCCGATCGCGAAAGTGTGGCGGAGTTTAAGGCGAATTTGGGGCGATTGCTTGATCTGTGTGATAGCAAAAAGGATGAGGAGTTTAACAAAAATTTACTAAGTGATTTTTTGAAAAAGAGCTTTTATGGCGATCGCTATTTCATTAATACGAAGGAAAATAGTGATCTGGTAATTCACAATGACAAGTAGTCCCATAGCAATTCAATTGCGTCTGCAAGCGTAAGGAGCAAATTTAGAGTAAAGTTAAATTAAATAATAATCTATTGTTATGCTTCACAAAGATATTCAGTTAGATGAAGAACAAATTCAGCTTAACTTAGGAAATGATCCCGATGAAGATGAGGACAGCATAACTCAGCCTTTCGATCCTGAGAAAATTAGAGTTGATACTCGTCCTTTGACTATTGATTTACTCCTTAATCGTATTAAATATGAAGAACTCAATTTAGCGCCCGATTTTCAGCGTGGTGACAACATTTGGAATCCTCGAACTCAAAGTCGATTGATAGAGTCTATTCTTGTGCGTATTCCATTGCCAGCATTTTATATGGATGCAACTGATGAAGATAAATGGGTTGTTATTGATGGACTACAGAGACTTACAACCTTAAAACGATTTGCTTTAGATAAGTCTCTAATACTTAATGACTTAGAGTTCCTAGAGCTTAATGGCAAAAATTTTGACGAATTACCTCGTAATCTCCAAAGACGAATTACAGAGACTCAGGTAACAGTATATTTAATCGAAAAAGGAACGCCTCCTGAAGTAAAATTCAACATATTTAAGCGCATCAACACTGGAGGTTTGCCTCTGTCTTTACAAGAAATAAGACACGCACTTAATCAAGGCAAATCTACTAAGTTTTTAGAAAAACTTAGTAGATTACCTGAATTTAAAAAGGCAACAGCAAAAAGTATTTCGGATCAACGAATGGGCGATCGCGAGTTTATCCTCCGTTTTTTGGCTTTTGTAATCAATCCATATCATGATTATAAAGCAACTGAATTTGATAGTTTCCTCAGTGATGTGATGGCAACAATTAACAAAATGGAAGAAAGGGATCTTTATAGTTTAGAACACCGATTTAGTAAATCGATGGTTGCTGCCCATCAAATTTTCGGTAATGATGCTTTTCGCAAACGATATAGAATGGATGCTCCACGCTCTCCAATTAATAAAGCATTATTTGAATCTTGGGCTGTAAATCTTAGTAAATTGAATGAAGAACAGATCTCTATACTAATAAAGAAGAAAGATATTGTGAAGGCTAAATTTGTTGATTTAATGAATGGTCAGAATGACAATGATACAGAACCTAGGTTTGATTCTGCAATTTCACAAGGTACAGGAGATATTAGAAAAGTAAAGCGCAGGTTTAGTGCAGTTGAGGAATTAATTAAAGAGGTTTTAGCATGATTAATCAATTAAGGTTACAAAATTTTAAGCGTTTTGAAGACTTATCGCTTGGAATAAAACCATTGACTCTCCTGTCTGGATTAAATGGTATGGGTAAGTCATCGATTCTACAAGCGTTACTCCTGCTTCGCCAATCTTATCAGCGAGGTTTACTTGAATCCATAGGTTTATCATTGAATGGTGATTTAGTTAGAATTGGAACTGCTAGAGATGCACTATTTGAAAATGCTACAGAAGATAAGATTTCTTTCCAATTAGATTTTGGTGATACTAATAGCGCAGTTTGGGAGTTTGATTATGATCCTGAGAGAGAGATACTTAAATTAGTTACATCAAATAAATCACCCGAAGTATACACAGAGAGCTTATTCACTGATGAATTTCAGTATTTACAAGCTGAAAGAATAGGTTCTCGTACTTCTTTTGAAATGTCTGACTTTCAGGTTCGTGAGCATCATCAATTAGGGATTATGGGTGAATATACGGCTCACTTTTTGTCAGTTTTTAGAGAGTCTGAAATTCCAAATCCTAGCCTAAGTCATCATCAATCAGAATCTTTACAACTACTTCGACAAGTTGAAGCATGGCTTGGGGAAATTAGTCCTGGCACTAGAATTTATGTTGAAGAAAATTCAGGAATGGATTTGATGCGAGTAGAGTATTCTTTCGGGCTTAGTAAAAAGTATCGCTCTACAAATGTGGGCTTCGGTATCACTTATACACTACCAGTAATAACAGCTATTTTGGCAGCTAAAGCTGGAGCTTTACTTTTATTAGAAAATCCTGAGGCTCATCTTCATCCTAAGGGACAATCTCAAATGGGACAACTCATTGCGCTTGCCGCATCTCAAGGTGTACAAATCATACTGGAAACCCATAGCGATCATGTACTCAATGGTATTCGTTTAGCTGTACATCAAGGGAAATTAGATCATGAATTAGTGCAATTACACTTTTTTCAACGTCAATCTGCAATTAGTGAAGTTATTTCCCCAAAGATGAATCGGAAAGGACGCATCGATCAATGGCCAGATGGATTTTTTGATGAATGGGATAACAGCTTGGCAGAATTACTTCAACCAATTGAGGAGTAAACAATGCCTGTAGAAATAGTTTTAAATGATATTTCTTTACCGACTCCCGTGAAAGATAAGGGTACAGCTATATGTCTTATGTCTGAGTTGATTGGTGTTTTGAGTACAGCATGGACATATGGTATTAAGACTTTGCGTACTCAGGACAACTTTTACGATCTATTACTTGCTGACAATTATCGTGTGGCTAGTTGGTTGAATGATAATCGAGTGGAAAGAGAAGAACAAAGTTTTATGCGTAGGCAACTAGACATAAAAACTCCACTCTTAGCTGATTTAGCAACAAATATTTATGATGAAGATGCCTTATCTGAGTTTCGCTGTCAAGGGGTTGTAGCCAGAGCAATTGGCATTGCCTATTTGATAGACGCTTTAGCAGTTAGCTTTCTCTCTGATGCCAAGTGGGATGTCGACACCTTAGATATTGGAATTGAATCTTTGGAGGAAGTTTCTGAAGAATTGAATGTAAGAACTGAATCTATAATTCATGCAAGTCGCAGAGACCATATTCTCAAACATAAGCCGGAAATTCAGAATCGTCTTAATTCTGAACCTTGGCATCCTAAAGATGATATTCTCCCCTGTTATTTTAACGAAAATGGAATCAGTCCTCTGTCAGAATGGTTAGATTCCTTGAGAGATTTGCCAGCAAAAAAGGCAATTTATACTCGACTGCAACAGGTAAAGCGCGGAAGTTTAGGTGATTGGAAGGTAATTGAAGGATATGAAGGAATAAAGGAATTAAGAATTCATATTAATGCAGGATACCGAATTTATTTCGGTCAAGTTTCAAAAGATAGATATTTACTTTTGTATGGAGGAAATAAAAGCACTCAAGAAGATGACATAAAAATGGCAAGTGAATGTTGGATAAATTCTAGGGAAATACAAAAAATCAGAAATTCACCATGAACTGATGAAACGACAAAAAGGCGATTGCGATCTATGTTGAATTTGGTGATCCCTATAAACAAGTCAGCACATGCAGCTAATTCGATGGCTATGGATAACCAAGATATGTTCGATATATTTGTACTTTTTTGCCAGAACAGAATGGACTTCAAAGCATCTTATCCCTATCAGTTGACTAATACTCAGATCGCCATGCTGATACGAGCAAATTAGAAAAGGCGATCGATCGCTTAGTTTACAAACTCTATCAACTCACCTATGAAGAAGTAAAAATCATTGATCCAGAATTTGAGCTAACAGAACAAGAATATACAGCAATTAAAATAGAATAAGAGGCAAAAACAATGATTTATCCACAAAATACTATTAGTCCCAAATTACATAAATTACTTGATGAACTAAAAATAAACTTAGTTAATCTTTATGGTCAGCAATTGTATTCCTTAATTTTATTTGGTTCACAGGCAAGAGGAGAAGCAACCCCAGACTCTGATATTGATATCATGACTGTTCTCGAAGATCCCATTGATGTAGCAAAAGAAATACATAAAACATCTGAAATAAAATTTTATTTTATTGATAAATATGAAGAGCTAATTTCAATTATCCCCGTATCTAGATCAGAATTTACATCATCATCTATTTCCCTAATAAGAATAGCTAAACGTGAGGGAATTAAACTATGAGTGAAATAAATAAGCTATTAAATCTAGCTTTTGAAGACTTAGAAACTGCTGAGTTTTTATTTGCAGGGCAACGTTATCGATCTTGCTTATCTCGTGCTTACTATGCCATGTACTACTCTGCTCAAGCATTATTGCTATCAGAAAATATAGAAACATCAACTCATAAAGGAGTCATTAAACTGATAAACCTGCATTTTGTTAGAACGAATCAACTTGATCACAAAATTTTAAAACTATTAAATGATGCCTATGATCTTAGACAATTAGGAGACTACAGCCCTAACTTTACTGCAACATCATTATCCGCAAGAGAGGCAATAGATAATGCTCAAATATTTATTAATGAAATCAATAAAAAATTAAATCTCGAAAAGGATAATCGATAATTTAGTTTACAAACTCTATCAACTCACCTATGAAGAAGTAAAAATTATCGATCCAAATTTTGAACTAACAGAACAAGAATATACAGCAATTACAATAGAGTAAGAGGTAAAAAACAATGAGAGCAATAGCAGGACTAAATCGCATTACCTTTGACCCAAAAATCATGGCAGGTCAAGCTTGCATTCGCGGAATGCGGATGCCCGTATCGGTAGTTATCAACCTCATCGCCAACGGCTTATCAACAGCCGAAATAATTGAAGACTATCCCTATCTCAAACCAGAAGATATCCAGCAAGCGCTGAGATATGCCGCTTGGCTCACCCAAGAGCGAGTCATTTTTTGGCAAATTCCCCAAGCAGTATGAAATTTTTAGGCGATATGGGTATTTCTCCCCGCACAGATGTTTCAATTCGATTCAGGTACTTACCGATCTAATTATGAACATCAAAAAAGGCGATCGCCATGCTGATACGAGCAAATTAGAAAAGGCGATCGACGCTTTAGTTTATCAACTTTATAGATTGACAGAAGAAGAGATTAAAATAGTAGAAGGAGAAAAGTGACAAGGAAAAAGTAGAAAGGAAAAAGGAAAAAATCAGAGTAACTTTATAAATATCCAATTCAAAAAACTATGACACTTAAAGAACTAGAACCTCAACTACTCGCACTCTCACCCACAGAAAAATCTCAAGCAATTCAACTAATCCTTAATAGCCTATTAAATAGTTGGCACGGCATTGAGAAAACATTAAACGTATGTGGCGGCGATGCTTGTATTCGTAACACCAGAATCCCAGTCTGGCTATTAGTCAGCTACCAACAACAAGGACTTAGCGACGCAAAAATATTAGAAGCATATCCAGCCCTAAACGCTGTTGATCTAGCAAATGCTTGGATATACGCCGAAAGCCATCCCCAAGAAATTGCCAATGCTATCCTTGAAAACGAGGCAGATTAGGCAATGGTCAAACTCTATGCAGATGAGCAATTTCCATTGCCCGTTGTCAAAATTTTGCGTACATTAGGATACGACATTTTGACCGTACAAGATGCAGGAAAAGCAGAACAAAAAATCCCCGATCCTGAAGTCCTGCACTATGCCATTAGCCTCAATCGAGCCGTCTTAACCATGAATCGCCGTGATTTTATTCGTTTACACGCACAAACACCTCAACATAAAGGCATCGTGATTTGTCGAAGTAGCGCCAACTGGGAAAAAATCGCCCAAGCTATACATAATTATCTCTCTCGATTTGAGACTATAGAAAAACAAATCATTAGAATCAAATTACCATCGGTGTAAAATTCTCACTACTAAAAAAGGCGATCGCCATGCAGATACAAGCGAATTAGAAAAGGCGATCAATCGCTTAGTTTACAAACTCTATCAACTCACCTATGACGAAGTAAAAATCATCGATCCAGAATTTGAACTAACAGAACTAGAATACACAGCAATTACAATAGAGTAGAAATTATGACACAACAACTATCACCA
>Ga0316611_1000013_pt1 | contig 97815 bp, 87 predicted proteins | sample MIS2016202_MG_FD_207675 | JGI IMG/M metagenome (GOLD analysis project Ga0316611, IMG submission 207675) | Microbial mat bacterial communities from Middle Island sinkhole, Lake Huron, Michigan, United States - MIS.2016.202 | ecosystem: Environmental > Aquatic > Freshwater > Lake > Sediment... | reverse complement strand
TGAGACAACGAGTATCCCGGCTAGTGCGCAAGACCTTATCCTTTTCCAAGTCTTTGGAGAATCACATTGGTGCCATTTGGTATTTCATCCATCACTACAACGCATCATTACCTCTTTAGCACTACCGATTTTTCTATACTAAAAATGCAGTGGCTGATGTATATGAAATTATTCGTCAGCTCATTGATGATACTGAAATCTTAGAATATTGCTTGTTTATTGTTGGCGGAAAACGTTCTCTGCTAGATGATTATGATAGGGGATTTCGTTCCTATGATGCTTTGTGGATTCGGTTGCAAACAGGATTAGTTACCAGTGAAAAGTTTAATTCTTTAGCAGATTTAGTTGACATAGATAAACATTTTGAAGCACAACAGCAAAATGAACAATTTTTAAATCAAGTTTACAAGCAAACACGTTCTCTTCTTGTTGACTTGAATTCATCAAATCAGTATTCTCATCCACCCCTTCCAGAAAATTATGTAAACTTGTACACTGGTCTTCAACAACGAGTTATTGAAGCTACCTGCTCACGTTAAGTATTAATGAGGTTAAATAAATGAATTTGGATAAAAACACTGCAATTGCTATTATTGAGTCATTACGTTCAGGTATTCCAACCCGAATATCAACACGTGAACTACCTGATTTAAGACCGAATTTAACTGGTAAGATTGTTCAAGATTTAAACCAATTTTTAGCAGGAAATATTCCTCAAGGAAGATTAATATGGGGTGCATATGGTCAAGGAAAAACCCATGAATTGACCTGCATAGAGCATCTTGCTTTAAATCAAGGTTTCGCCGTCAGTAGAATAACATTAAATAGAGATTTATCAGGACAACATTTATTTCAACTATATTCAAAAGTTGCATCTTCAATTAAAACCCCAGACTCAAAGCTGTTTGGTATTCGACACAAACTAGATAAAAAAAAATCTGGTGATTTACCTGATAGCCCTATTCAGGATGCAAATCGATATAGTCACCCTTTACCCTCTATTGTTCTTGAAGATTACTTTTATGCACAAGAGGAAGAACGTGATCTACTCTATGGAGATATTTTAGGATCAAGAATTCCTGTTTCAGAAATCAGGAGAATCCATAAATCAAGACGAGGGCTTCCATTTCCTAAAATTCCAGCTTTTGGAGTTTTGAAACATGGTCATACTTACTTTGAAGTCATGTCAGACATTATTCGATGGTGTGGATACAAGGGATGGATTATTCTCATTGATGAAGTTGAATTAATCGCTAGGTTGGGGAAAGCAGGTCGGTTAAATGCTTACAAAAATCTAAACTATCTGTTAAACTGGTCACAACACAAGCAATTTCCTTTCTACTGTGTGGGGGGAGTTGCTTCTCCTCTGATGGATCTTTGGATAGGTTCTCAAGCAAGAAGATTACCAGATCAGGAAGAGATTCCAATATTAGCTGAGAATAAATGGGGAAACGAAGAGAGAGATGCTATACATTTTTTCTTTCGAGAGGCACAAAATAATCACCGATGTCCTCAAATTTCTCCATTGGAACCCAAGCAATTGCTAAAGATTTTGGAAAAAATAGTTGAAATTCACGAAATTAGCTATGATTGGAGTTCAAGCATAAATCTTGAGGAATTAATTGATTCAAGTGGATCAAGTCCTTTAAGAACATATATTCGTGCATTGCTGGAGTCTTTAGATATTAAGTTTTTGCATTCTGTTGACTTTAAACCCACAATAAGTTTTGAGAAAATTGATCTTGTCGTTGACGATGAAGATTTCTTTCAAGAGGATGAGGGAATAAACAATTGATGATGTTATAACCTTTGAAATTTTCCTCGTTACTTGGCTCTACCAAGTAACGTCCTCTCGGAGGCTCTACCTCCCCCCAGGCGGCAGAGCCGCCCAGTAGTCATGCCATGGCAGAGCCATGGCACGAGATGAAGAGCCTGAAACCGGGTTTCTTGCGTCCCCTATTTTCCTGCTATATCCTCCCTGAAACCCGGTTTCTCGCGCCCAACCCAGAAACCGGGTTGCGTTGATTGGCTCGTTTGCTGCCCAAACTGTCCTAAAAACCCGGTTTCTAAAAAGCCTTAAAAAGTCTGAAACCGGGTTTCTTCCATTCCCTATTTTCCTGCGATATCCTCCCTGAAACTCGGTTTCTCACACCTAACCCAGAAACCGGGTTGCGTTGATTGGCTTGTTTGCTGCCCAAATTGTCGTAAAAACCCGGTTTCTGATCTCCGTTGGATTTGAGCAGCCTTGCAATTAAACGTTAACTGGGTAAGCCCATTACCTGGCGATAATGGGCCTCCACTGGGATTAATCCAGGGGAAGGCCGTTGAATTGCGCCCAAACTGAGGCGATCAAGATCGGCACAGAGTTGATCAAGCTCTAATCGCGTCGGTTTCCCCCCAGCAATAATCTGCTCACCCCTCACCCAACTGTGGGCCACTGCGTTCGTGGGCCGCCCCATCACCAAAAGACCCAAAGGATCAGTTTTGGGCAATAGGGAAAGAGTTTGGAGATCGTAAAGCACCAGATCCGCCTGCTGACCAATGTGGAGCGTACCGAGGCGATCCGCGATAGCGTACTTATCGCCCCCATTCAAACCCCGCGCCCCCCCCAATGCCGCCATTTCCACCACCTGCCGAGGGGTCAGCCAATGGCGATAGTCGGGATCGGTGATATTGTGCAACATCATGCCAATCTTGATCGCTTCAAGCAAATCTTGACCATCATTGCTCGCAGAACCATCACAGCCAAACGTCACATTCACCCCCGCCGCTCGGTATCTCAACACCGGAGCGATACCACTCCCCAAACGTAGATTACTCAACGGGTTATGAACCACCGTCGCCCCTGTTGCTGCCAAGATCGCTATATCTGCATCATCGAGCCAAACACAATGGGCCAAGGAGGTGCGTGAACTCAAAAATCCCAGATTTTGTAAATGGGCCACCGCTGAACAGCCATATTGCTCCTGGGCTAATTTTTGTTGAGCCTTGGTTTCGAGTAAATGGGTGTGGCGACAAAGGTTGTGGCGATCGCTCAACTCCACACAGCCCCGAAACAGTTGATCAGAACAAAGCTGTAACCCCGTCGGAGCCGTCATCATCGAGATCCCCGCCTCCGGCCGGTGGAACCGCTGGACGGCAACTTCGAGAATCTCCAAAATTGCCGCCGTACTCATCGGCCCCTCCCCCGGCTGCCAATCCTTATCCCCCTTGGGTATCCCCGCATCGGGGTGTTGATCATAAATTAAGGGGCCAATAAAGGCACGAATCCCCACCGCCTGATAGCCCCGCACCGCTGCGGCAATGGTTTCCAACTCCTGACCCGGCAACAGAATCAGATGATCCACCACCGTTGTCCCGCCACTGAGGAGCGTTTCCACCCCCGTGGCGATCGCACTCAAATAAATATGCTCCAGCGTGAGGCTAGAAATCGCATAGAGTTCCGTCAGCCACAGTTCCAAGGGGTAAGCACCGATCGCCCCCCGCTGCCAAACTTCCGGCGAATGGGTGTGGGCATTAACAAAACCCGGTAACACCAAATGCCGCGAGCCATCAATCACCGTCCCTTTCGGGGCCAAATCGGGGGCGATCGCCTCAATCGTTTCCCCCTCAATATACAGATCAACAACTTCATAGCCTGTGGGGGTGGGGCTGACTGCCTGCTTAATCGTAAAACTCACCAACGTTATTCTCCAAAAGGGGATTAATCTACCGCTGCGTAGGCCGCCAACGGGGCAAGCACTTGGGGGTTAATTGTAAAGTAAAACACAGCCCCCTCCCCCACTTGACCCTCCGCCCAAATCTCCCCCCCATGGCGGCGAATAATCCGCTGCACCGTCGTTAAGCCGATCCCCGTCCCCTCAAATTCACTTTGGGAATGGAGCCGTTCAAAGGTTTTAAAGAGGCGATCAGCATAGGACATATCAAACCCAGCCCCATTATCCCGCAGGAAAAAGATCGGCATATCATCCTTGAGATCATATTTTTGGTAAATTTGGACATCCTCACAGCGGCCCAATTCAATGCGAGCCAGCGATCGCTTACTCGTATATTTCCAAGCATTCCCCAACAAATTTTCCAACACAATCCGCAACAGCGATTCATGGCCCACCGTTGCTAAATCCGCCGCCACCAAAAACTCCCCCTGACGTTCCGGCGCATTAGCCCGCAACTCATCAATCACCTCCAGCGCAATTTTACTCAAATTCACCGGCCCTAAAGTCAAGTCCGCCCTGGTCGCCCGCGATAGTTGCAAGAGATCATGAATTAATTGCTTCATCCGTCCGCAGGCATTCCGAATTTGAACCAAATAATCCTGTCCCTCCTCATCTAAATATTGACCATATTCATCTGCCAACATCTGATTAAAAAATTCAATGTGAGAAATAGGCGTGCGTAAATCATGGGAAACCGTGCGAGAAAAAGACTCTAATTCTTCATTAACCGTCTCTAACTCCACCGTGCGCTGCTGGAGAGAAACATTCAACTTTTGGATCTGAGCCTCTGCCTTTTTGCGCTCCGTCACATCCCGGCCCACACAGACAAAATCCTGCGTATCTTCTTCCGTTTCAATTACACCACAGGAAAACGAAACATAGACAATATCCCCATTGCGCCGCCGACAAATTACCTCCGCTTGAAAGATTACCCTACCCTCACTAATATGCGTTAAAAAGGTTTGATCCTCCACTAACTTACGAATCGGTTGATTGATCAGCGCCAATTCACTATACCCAAACAACCGCTCCGCTGCCGCATTAATTTTCTTAATAATCCCTGACTTCGTGGTGACAATTAAGGCATCCGCCATCGAGTTAATAATTTGAGTAATATAATTCTTCGTCGTCGCTAATTTCTTCAGCAATAATTGCGCTTCATTGGCACTCTGGATCAACCGCTGCTGAAAAATCATCCGCTCTGTGGCATTGTTGAGCAGTACAATTAAATGGGGCGGATTGTAGTTTAAAATATGATTGGGATAAGCACTCACATAGAGATCAAAATACAGCGGAAAGTCAGAATCCGAAAAGCGGGCAATGCCAGAAATTTCATAGCCCCGATGTTCATTGCGTAAAATTGCCCTTAAGACATCCTCTAAACCCGATAGTTCTGGAAAACTTTCCCGCACATCTTGACCTTGGATAATCGCCGTATTGAGTTCCGCATAGCGTTGCACGCCATCGGAAAATTCTTGAATCACCAAATATTCATCCAAAATCAAATAATCTTGATGGGTAATCGGGGGCATCATCAAGGGATTTTGGAGATGGCTTTGGGTATCGAGCAAAATATCCCCGAGCATTTGCTGCATGATCGTTGCCCGTTCAATCACTTGGTTGAGATAGTTGGCGGTGCTTGGCTCTAGGGGGGTATCGCGGGGTTTGGTGAGTAGGTCGTTGAGTTGATTGCGAACTTGGATCAGGGTTTGACGGAGGTGGTGACTGGCGAGGTAGGGAAATTGGCTTAAGGCGGTGGTTTTCAGTCCACCTTGTGCCTGGGAGCGAGGAGTGGTCAGGGGCCGGCGTTGACTTTGCTGCTCGATGATCTTGAGCCGCAATTTTTGCTCAATCAGGGGGGTGGATTGGAGAATGTAGTCATCAAGACCCACGTTGAGGAGGGTTTGTAGCTCTCCACTGTTGAGGGTTGGGAGGAGTGCGATCAGGGTGGTGTAGGTGTGGGTTTGGCGGAGATGATGGCAGGCCGCAGCAAAGGCAGAGTCTGCTGCTTGGCCTTGGATAAACATGAGCGGATAAAAGGGCGGAGGGGGGGGAAGATGAATGGTGGTTTCACAAGTGACGGTATGGCCACAGGAGCGGAGCAGTTGTAGAAATGGTTTGATCGTGACACCCTCTCCGATCACTAGCACCTGCATGATGATTTCCTCATGTGAAAAATCGAATGTTTTGCGGCTTCATGACCCTGATACGATGCTTTTAAGCTTATTATCATAGGGAGTGTTAAGGCTAAACTGATAGAGATCACTCCTACAGACGGCATGGTTAAGGGTAATAACAACTTTTGGGGGCGGGCGATCGAGGAAATCCATGGGTAATTCCATGATACTGCTCACCGATGATCTCTTGCTGGACTATGCCCGTTGCCATCGCCGCGCTCATCTTCACCATTGGGGCGATCGCCACCACCGCGCCCCGGAAAAGGATTTCGTCCTCAAACTACGTCGGGAACACCAACAACAAATTCAAACGGTGTTAGCAGGCCAGAGGGTCACGACCCCGGAATACAGTCCTCAGGATTGGTCAGCGGGAGCCGTTGCTACAGAAACCCTGATGGCGGCGGGGGTCGAGCAAATTCATCGGGGCATTTTGCGCTGGACAGAACCCCTAGAGGAGTTGCCCCAACCGGAAGGGTTGGAACTGGTGGGGCGGCCGACGCTGTTGGTGAAGCAGCCGGGGGTTTCCCGGTTTGGCGATTGGTGTTATCAGCCGGTAAATATTAAGTTAGGCAAACGTCCCAAATCAGAGTACAAGCTGGTGGCCATGTTTCAGGGCTTAATGCTGACCCATATCCAGGGCGCGACTCCCCCTGATCCTCAGTTAATTTTACGGGAGGGGAGTACCCATCGGGTGGATTCGGGCTATTGGTGGGGCAAAATGCTGGCGGCGGTGACGGACTGTGTGAGGGCGTTGCGGGATACGGAAGCGCCGGAGGTGTTTATTTCCCGCCAACGCTGTAGCCTCTGCCCTTGGTATGACCATTGTCATGGGGTGGCGGTGGCGACTCAGCATTTATCCCTTGTGCCGGGGGTGACACCGGGACGTTATGCCAGTTTGCAGGGGTTGGGGGTGACGAGTTTGGCCCAGTTGGCTGCTCTGGAGCCGCAACAGGTGGAGCCGGAGATTGAGCCGGCGATCGCCCGTCACCTCCAACGTCAAGCTCAGGCCATTGTTGAAGACCGGCCGTTACCCTTGGGGACGGCGCAGCCATTGCCGCAGCCCTTGGCCCCCATTGAGTTGTATTTCGACCTCGAAGCGGAGCCGGATCAGGATGTGGATTTTCTCTTTGGTGTGTTCTGTGTTAACCATGACAAACAAACGGAAACCTTCCATGGTTTTTTTGCGGAACATCCTAGGGATGAACCTTTCATCTGGCAACAATTCCTCGCCCTCCTGCACCGCTACCCCACCGCCCCAATTTTTCATTTTTCCCCCTACGAGGTGGAGACAGTGAAGCGCCTCAGCCAACGTTACCGGATGTCCCAATACCCGATGCGATCGCTCCTCCCCCGGTTTATCGATGTCCATGCTTGGCTGATGCAGGTGGCGGTGTTGCCGGTGGAAAACTATTCCCTCAAGTCAGTGGCGAAATGGCTAGGCTTTGCCTGGCGAGATCAGGGGTTAAGCGGGGATCAAACGGTGTGCTTATACAACCAATGGTTAGAAACGGCGGATCAGGAAGCCCTAGCGATGATCCTCCGCTACAACGAGGATGATTGCCGCGCCACCCATCAATTACGGATGTGGTTGCATGATTGGAGCCTGAGGGGTGAAACAAATTTTGCCAATATCCTTGACAGAGTTCAAAAAACTGCGTTATCCTAGATTTCGCGAAGTTAAGGGACTGTAGTTCAATTGGTTAGAGCACTGCCCTGTCACGGCAGAAGTTGCGGGTTCGAGCCCCGTCAGTCCCGTCCAAGAGCTAGAACCGTGGGGTTCTGGCTTTTTTGCATTTGAGGGGAACGGGGAACAGATTTGTTTTGTAGGGTGCGTCAGAGCGGTTAAGTTATGACGGAAAAGAGCAGGGTTACGACTGACGCACCATGGATTGAGCAATTTGCAGAATCTCGGTTTTAATCAGGATTGAGGGGGCGCGATCGCTGGCAGTAGGCAATTAACCCGGTTAATAGACCCATGCCAAAGAGATATTTAAAAATATCGGGAATCCAAGGCTGAGGGGAAATAAACGCTTCAATCACCCCCGCACCCACCAATAACCCCACCACACCAAATAAAAGCTGTACCGCTTCCTGGCCATAGCGTTGCAGGGCATCCCGCCGCCGGTACTGACCCGGCCAAACCAGGGCGCGGGCAATGAGCAACCCCGCCCCCCCCGCGATAAAAATTGCCGGTAATTCCCAAGCGCCATGGGGCCAAACAAACCCCCAAAAGGGCCAGGCTAGGCCGTGTTGCGTGACCAACGTAGCCGCCGTGCCAATCAGGATACCGTTGAGAAGGAGGATGTAGATCGTCAGTAGGCCGGCAGTTACGCCACCGGCAATAACCGTAAAACAAACCCGCAGATTATTGATCATAATATTGGCGGATTCCACCGGCTCACTGCCGAGGATAATCGACCCCATCCATAATTTGCCCTCGTCGCGCACCTGGGCAATCAACCAATCCGGCAACATCAAGCTGATAAATTCCGGGTCGCGCCAGGAAAACCACCAACCGATCAGGCTACCGAGGAGAAACAGGAGGGTGGCGATCGCCACATACCCCCCATTGCGCTGCACCGCCGCCGGAAATCCCCACAGCACAAACTCCCGCACCGCTGCCCATTCCTGATGTTTTTGCCCTTGGTAGATTTGGTGGTAGCCCTGGGTAGTCAGTTCTTGGAGCGTTGCCGTGAGCCGGGGGCCGACTTTGTGAGTTTGGGCCCGGGCTAAATCCCCCGATACGGAGCGATAAAGGCTGGCCAGTTCTTGAATTTCCGCTGCTGAGAGGGTCGGCAGTCCCCGCTTTTGCACCTGATTTAACAACGCTTCTAAGCGTTGCCAATGGGTTTCTCGGCGGCTAATCCAGCGTTTAATATTCATGACCATTCAGCGTGGTTTGAATTTTTGGAGGAATGTCTTTAGATTGGGGGGGAACCTTGGGAATTTCTACCCCTCTTCATCCTAGAGCGAACCATGCCCGATCTTTCTAAATCCGCCCCCTTGGGCCCCATGACCATCGGCAACGTGATCAGCAGTACAATTATTCTGTACCGCACCCATTGGCGAGACTACCTCAGCCTTTCGCTCCAGTCCAGTGCTTGGATTATTTTGCCCTTGGTGATTGGCATTTTAGGCGTGGCGGCGTTGATTACCCTTGAGGTGCCTTGGTTGATTTTTGCGGGGCTGCCCTTTTGGTTGGGGGGGTTTATCTATTGTTGGGGGCGATCGCTCACCTATGGGGGGGCGATCGCCCGCATGGGAGTCTGTTATCTGGCGGATGTGCCGGAATCGCTTCAGAAGTCCTACCGATGGGCGCGATCGCGATTGCTGGCCCTAATGGGTGTGAATATCCTCTTGGGGCTGATGTTTGTCACGGTCTATCTCGCCGTGGTCATTGGGTTAGGGATCATTGCCTTGATCGTCGCCTTCCTGCTGATTACCGTGGTGGGGGTTTCCTTGGGATCCACGGCGGAACCCCCGCTCATTTTGGGGGTGCTGATCTTTCTCCTCATCATGGCAGGTCTAGGCATCACGATCATGCTGTTTCTCTGGGTGACGGCAAGATTCACCGTTTTTGATCTGCCCTTGATGGTGGAAGCCAAGCAAGATGTGATCAATAGTTTAAAAAAGAGTTGGCAACTTACCCAAGGCCATGCCTTTCGGATTATGGGGATTGTGGCGATCGCCACCCTCGTCACATTGCCAATCATGGGGATTTTCCAAACGCTCACCTTTGTGATCCAAGTCTTTGTCTCCCTATGGATTAATAATCAAAATCAGGAATCCTACGCCGCCGGTCTTTCCGTCCTCTTCAGTTGGCTCGTGGGAGCCGTGAGCAGCATTGTCCTCCTACCCCTCTGGCAATCCCTCAAAGCCGTTTTATACTATGACCTCAAAAGCCGCCAGGAGGGCATTGATCTCACCTTAGATACCCCCCAACGGGACAATTAAGAGGCCGCCACGCTCCCCCACTCCCCTGTGAAACCCTAAACATGAACGGCGGGAGCTTCCCGCAACAAAATGCCATCTTCTAGGTAGGAAATGCGATCGGCAACATCCGTAATCCGGGGATCATGTGTCACCATTACCACCGTCACCCCTTCCTCTTTAGCCAAACGGCGCAACAATTCAATCACCGCATGGCCGCTGTGGGAATCAAGGGCGGCGGTGGGTTCATCGGCCATAATCAGGCGGGGATGGCCAACGAGGGAGCGGGCGATCGCCACCCGTTGCTGTTGCCCCCCGGAAAGGTCGCGGGGCAAACTCCGGAGTTTATGCCCTAAACCCACTTTATCGAGGAGTTCAGCGGCTTCAGCATAACGAGCTTTGCGATCGGGTTGAGTGCCTTTCATACTCAGGGCCAGTTCAACATTTTCCAAGGCCGTTAAAGCGGGAAAAAGGTTAAAGCCTTGGAAGATAAAGCCGAGATTTTTGAGGCGGAACTTGGCCAATTGGGGGCGGGACATGGTGGTGATTTCTTCACCCAAGAGTTGAATTTTCCCTTCTGTCGGGGTGAGTAATCCCGCCAAGATCGTCAGCAATGTGGTTTTCCCTGACCCAGAGGGGCCCATCAGCAACTGAATATCACCCGCATGAATGTCCAGATCAATACCCTTAAGGACTTGCACCTGCTGGGAACCACTCTGAAAGATCATCTCAATGCCAGTGGCGGCGATCGCTGAAAGGGAGTCGTTCGCCCCATTGATCCCACAGTGGGGCGGTTGAACAGGGGAACGGTGAAGAGGCGAAAAGGTTACAGGAGACGTAATCATGCCAAAAGGGCGAATCATTTGCCGGTTTATTATGTCATTATCTTAACGATAGAAGTCACCAAAGGCGGTAGCAATTAGGTCACTTCCTCCTTTGCCACAGGTTGATGCAGGGTTGCTCAAGAATGGTTAACAAAGTTTTATCCCGATTTTTTAGCCACCCCTGCGATGTCCCGCTCAGTGCCACTGATGCCGCTGGGGTTTTATATTTTGGGCGGTTGTTCGATCTCTGTCATAGCGCCTATGAGGCAGCATTGAGGGCGGGGGCAAAACCCCTCAGGGCCTATTTAACGGGGGAGATCATCCTGCCCATTGTCCGCTGTGAAGCCCAATTTAAACAACCGATCTACTGTAGTGACAGTCTGCGCATTGACCTCAGCCTTGGGAATCTCAAAAACAGTGGGTTTCAAATTGACTACCACCTCTATCGACTGACGGAGGGAGATCTGTTATGTGCGATCGCCATGACTCATCACGTTTGTATTGATCGCCACAGCCGCCAACGATCCAGCCTGCCGCCGGAACTGGTGGCGATGCTCACCGCCTCCAGTTGATCGGGAATCCGGCCCTCAACCATCAAGGGGCGTAGGGGCGAAAAATTTAATTTTTCGCCCCCGACAATGCATCGATTGAATCGTAGGGTGCGCCAGAGTGATTAATCTCGGCTATAAAAGGGTAGCCTAACGGCTGACGCACCAGACTGAATATTTTATTGACATCCTCCCCGACCTAAAGGCGCGGGGATTCCCAGTCTGCCTACATTAAGTAGACTCCTGATGGGTAGACAGACAAGCAACTGCCCCAGATCGGGGTCTAACACTGCTTAACGCCTGTCCATTCAGGCTGGCTTGCCCAGCCGCCAAAACATTAAGTTTTAATGACGCAATTATACCATAGACAGGAAAAACTGGATCAATAAATTGGACGAGAAAAGCCGCCCTAAAAGGGCGGGGCTCCAGACCCATTAATTTTGGTGAATGGTGCGTCAGACATAAGTTGCTCGTCAATATCATGATCGATCCTGTCTGACGCACCCTACGCATTCAATCGGCGGTTTTAAGCAACGGTTTGGGTGAGTTGTTGCTGTTTCCACAGATCCTGATAAAGGCCAGGGGTGGCGATTAAGTCGCTGTGGCTGCCCATTTGGACAATTTCCCCGTGGCTCATCACAAAAATGCGATCGGCGGTGGCGGCGGCGGAAAGTTGATGGGAGATGAAGAGGATCGTTTGGTTTTGGATGTTGTGGGTGAGGATGTCGAGGATTTCCGTGGCGGTTTGGTTATCAACGCTGGCGAGGGCATCATCGAGGATCAATACTGGGGCTGATAACATCAGGGCGCGGGCTAAGGAGGTGCGTTGCCTTTGCCCCCCGGAGAGCGTGATCCCTCGTTCCCCCACAAGGGTTTCATACTGGCGAGGAAAGTTGAGAATTTCGGGGTGAATTTGAGATTGTTGGGCTGCGCCTTCAATTTCCGCTTGTTCGGCGAAGGGTTGGCCGTAACGGATGTTTTCGCGAATTTGGGCGCTGAAGAGAAAACTATCCTGGGGAACGTAGGCGATCGCCTCCCGTAAATCCTTCAGTCGGAGCTTGGTAATATCGTAGCTATCGAGGAAAATTTTTCCCGGCTCCACATCTAACAGGCGGGGGATGGTATTGGCTAGGGTAGATTTTCCTGAACCAATGGGGCCGACGAGAGCGACAGTTTCCCCAGGGGCGATCGTAAAATTCAAATTCCGCAACGCTGGCCGCTGTTGCCCCGGATAGGTAAACGTGAAATTCTGCACTGTTAACTTACCCTCAATCAATTCCGGCGGTAGGGTGACAGCCCCCGGCTGGTCTTGAATTTTCGGATCAGCCCCTAAAATCGTTTCAATGCGATCGATACTCACTTCCCCCCGTTGATAGGCGGTAATCGTAAAACCCAGTAACGCCGTGGGAAACACCAACCGCTCCACAAAAATCAGCAGCGCCACAAAATCCCCGATGGAAATTTCCCCCTGGGCGATCGCTCCCGTCCCCAGCCACAGCAGCACTAACAGCGACACATAAACCAACCCTTCAATAATCGGAAAGAGTAAATTGCGAGTGTAGGCCAGCTTTAAATTAGCCTTGAGCAATTCCCGATTTTTGCTTTTAAACCCCAGTTTTTCATTCACTTCTTGGGCATAAATTTTAATCAGCGCAATGCCGCTGATGTCTTCTTGAATCAACTGGCTGACATCAGAAAGGGATTCTTGCACCTCTCGCTGTTCTTCCCGCAATTTTTCGCTAAACAATTGCACGGTGATCAGCATCAAGGGATACACCGCCAAGGACAGTAACGTCAGCTTGACGCTCAACCCCAGCATCACCGGCAACGTTAACCCATAGGCAAACAGGGTATTGGCGAGACTCAACACCGCAAACCCCAACAGGCGGCGAATATTGTCCACATCACTGGTGGCCCGGTTCATCAAGTCACCAATGCTATTGGTGGCAAAGTAGGCGGGTTCTAATCTCAGCAAATGTTGAAAAATTTTTTGCTTAAGGTCAAATTCCACTTGACGGCCCACCCCGAACATAATCACCCGTGAAAACAAGCGAATCACCCACATCACCGTAGCATAGACGAAAATCAGCAGCACATATTTAAAAATTGTGCCAAAGGTGAGGGCAGATTCCAGTTGATCAATGCCATCTCGAATCAAGAGGGGGATGTACACACCAATGCTGTTCACGACTAACAGCGCGACAATTCCGGCAGTAACTTGGGGCCAATGGGGACGAAGATAAGCGCCGAGCTTTTGGAGACGTGAACTAACCATCAATTTTGCTAATCAGAGTAAGGGCGAGGGGGGTGAACAGGGAGGCCGGAGTGGAGGTCAGTCCGCAGGACAAACCAGGATTAGTGATTAGGGGGAGGACTGTAATTGATCGATGACATCATTTTGGTTGGAGAGAGCCCACCGGGCAAAGTGGCGGGCGAGGGGGGGGGCGAGGACGAGGGTGTTACTAAAGCCGCTGAATAGGCTTAAACCGTTGCAGCCGGGGACAGGGCCGACTTGGGGCAGGGGGGTGGGGCTGAAGGCGACGAGACAGCGGAACCATTGAGCGGGTTGCTCGGCGAGAATGGGACACAAGGGGGCGATCGCCTCCCTGATTTTTGCCTCCTCACCTTGGGCATCCAGGGGCGCATCCAGATCCGAGAGAGTATGACTGCCTTGCCCCAATAAAATCCGCCCATCTTGAAATTGCGCAATGCCGGGATCGAGAATCGCGGGGGCGATTTCTTCTCCCGGTTGATCCCAGCGGGTTGCCCAATCCGGTTGGGTAGCGGTGGCTTCGAGGTGGGAGCGTTGCAGCAGGGCGGTGATAATCAAATGGTGAAATTGGAGATCAGGGGGGGCGTAGAGTTCGAGGCCGGTGGCATGGGTGAAGTAAATTGGGAGGCGAATCCCCAGGGATTTTAGGAGGGAACGGCTCCAGGCTCCAGCACAGAGGGTGATGTGGTCACAATGGTAGGTGGCTTGGCTTTTGGCGACTTGGGTGGTGACTCCGATCAGGCGATCGCCTTCCCATTCCCAGGTTTGCACAGGTTCAGCGCGGATCGTTCCCCCCAACCGGGCGAAGGCGGCACGGTAGGCGGCGGTGGTGCGGATCGGGTTGATCTGGGCGTGGGGGATGCGCAGCGCCCCGGAAAGGGCTTGGGGGTTGAGGAGGGGTTCGAGACTGGCTACCGTTTCAGGGGTGAGGAGTTCTACGGAGTCGGTTAATTGGCGATATTGGGCGGCGATTGCCTCCGGATTTGTATCAGCGGGAATCGTAAACAGCACCGGCAATTCTCGAAATTCCGTTTCTGCCCCCAATTCCGCCGTCAATTGCCGATGGAGCGCAATCCCCTCAGCACAAAGTTGGTGGGTTAAGGTTGTGGTTCCTGCCCAATAGCCCAAACCCCCATAACTGTAGCGGGTGGCTTGGTAGGGTTGAGGCGTAGGGTCAAGGAGGAGGGTTTTAACCCCCTGTTTAGCCAGTTCATAGGCCAGGGCCGCGCCGGTAATCCCCCCGCCGATGACAATCCAATCATAGTTTTTCGTCATGGTGCTTTTTTCGCGTCTCCAATATCCTGCCACCAAAACGAATGGCTCCCCCACTCTAGCCTAGGGAGAACCCCATAAATCCTGAATGGCGGTTTTGAGGTTGGCGATCGCCTCCTGTTGATAATCCTGGGTTTGTTGGGCCTGGGCGAGTAAATCCAGCAGGATTTGACTTTGCCCCTGGAGACTTTGCACCGACTCTTGTAAGGGTTCCACCAATTCCTCATAGAGGTTGACCCGCCCCCACAGCAGGGCGACGCTGGCCCGGCTTTCTTGCAATTGGCTCTCCAGCGATCGCAACTCATGTTGCTGTTGATCATAACTGGTGGTTTGGGCCTCCACCCCAGCGGCCAGGGTGGCAACTTCCGCCTCCAGAGCCGCAATTTCTGCCTCTAGATTGGCAATTTCTCCTTGGCGGGCCTCCTGCTCCGCTGCCAATTGCGCCAGCACCGGCCCCAAATCCACAACACTCCCCCCCGCTTCAGGAGCCGCGATGCCTTGGCGCTGCTGCAAAATCTTGAGATGCTGGCGTAACGTCGTGCGTTTTTCCGCTAATGTTCGCCGTTGCCCCACCAGGGTTTCATCCAGCAGTTTACGCTGCTCCTGTTCATCGGCTAACTCCTGCTCCAGGGCGGAAGTATCGTAAACACTGGCGGTTTTGAGTTGTTCCTCAATTTCCGTCACCGCTTCCCGTTGCAGTTTTAATTCTTCCTCTTGGCTTTCGACAAATTGACCGAGGCGATCGAGTTCCTTCTCAAGATCCTCAACAATCTTTTGCAGGGCCGCCATGTCCATCGCCTGCAACGCCGCCACATCTACCCCAGTCTTATCCTCTCCCCCACCATTGCCGCTGTCCACAGGAGCAAGGGACGCAAGGCTGGCGATTAAGGCCCCTTGCTGGTTTTGCTGACGGATCAGATCGGCTTTGAGACTGGTTTTCAGCGTCAGTTGATGGCGCTGATGGGTGAGATCTTGTTTCGCTTGATCGAGGGCAAGACGGAGGGATTGCACCTGTTGTTGTTGGGTTTCCCAGGTGGCAATTTGGCCATCCAGTTCTGTTTGTTGTTGTTGGGCATCGGCCCGCTGCTCATCCAGTTGCCGCCCGTAGTAATCACTGTTTTCCGCTTGGGCATTAATGGCCTCAAGGGTGAGGTGGAGGTGTTCTTGGAGGGCAGCGACAGGGAAGGGGATACTGGCGAGATAATCGGCGAGTTCATGAATGGGTTGGGCCTTGGCGGGGTCAAGGGCCGCAGCAACGGCGGTCGAGCTAGCCACATCCGCTTGTTGTTCAGCAAGGCGCTGTTGTTCCCCCCGCAGATGGGCCCAAGCTTGTTCGAGTTCTTGGGTTTTGCGTTCAAATTCTTCCCGGATGCGATCGGCTTCGGCTCTGGCCTGCTCTAGTTCCTCATTGCTGACCCCGCCAGCCCCACCACCCCCTTCCTCATTGAGCTGATCTAATTGCTCTAACTCTGCCTCTAGCTCCATCTCCCGCTTGTTGAGTTCCTGGGCTTGGAGCGTCAGGGACTGTTTCCAGCCTTCGATTTCTTCTTCCTGCTCCTTGAGCTTTTCCTGCATTCGGGAGTAGCGTTGGAGATCGCGGATGATTTGGGCGGCAGCGGGTTCCGGTGCGCCTTGGAGTTGGCGATTGTTGTTGAGGTTCACTGCCACGAGTACGCCGGATTCAAACTCACCCGCCGCATCGCAGTCAATGGCTTCATCACCGGGAACGCTGGCCCAACTTTGGTCGTTGCGCTGACAAGCTAGGAGTTTGAGTTCTGTGGTTACTTTGGCCATGAACCCACCACTTTTCTGCTTTCTTACTTCGGCAAGATACAGCACGCTGACCGTCCTCTTAATGTCTCGTTGGCTGAATAAATCATCACGATGATAAAGTGTGAACTCTACCGACGCAATTCACTGACACCATAGCTTTGATGAGCGATCGCCCCCATGGGCGGATTTTACTCTTCCCCATTGTACTCAGACTCTAGACAATTGGAATCGTTTCAACGCACTCTAAAGTGAGAGGGGATTCGCGCAGGGAGCAGCCATCGGGCGGGCCAAAGGAATGGAAATGATCAGCGCAACGGTACAGGGGACAATCCAAGCGATCGATTTGGGTACAGTCCTCACCTGGATTGCCCAACAACAATGGACGGGAGAATTAACCCTGAGGCCGCCACTGCATGGTTTAGAGACCCCTTCACCCTTGCTGCGCTTTTGGTTTACGACGGGCAAACTCACCTATGGGGGGCCGGTGGGCCAGGCCGATGGCGATCGCTGTCGGGATTACGGCCTCACCCCTTGGCTCGATTCTGCCCTCCCACCAGGATACAGCGGCCTGTGGCGGGCGATTTCCTCGGAGGCGATTCCTTGGCCCCAAGTGCGGGCGGTTTGGCGGGGGATGATTGCTGAAGCACTGTTTGAAGGCTTCAGCTACCGCCAGGGAGACTTTGCCTTTGTGCCGACGCCGCCCCTGATGCCCAGTTTTGGGGGCTGGGCGGTGGCTCCCCTACGGGTGCAGGTGATGCGCCAGCGTCAGGCTTGGCTCCAGTTGGCCCCAAGGATTGAGTCCGTGGCCCAATGTCCTCAAATTCTCGATCTCGCGGCGGCTCAATTGGCCCTTGCCCATACCGCCTATGGGGCGATCGCCCTTTGGGCCGATGGCCATACCAGTTTGGCCCAATTGGCCCGCCGTCTGGGGGGGGATTTACTCACCCTCGCCCATTGGGTTGAATTGGGCTGTCGGCAAGGTTGGTTAGCCCTGCCGCCCCTCGCTTTACCTGCCCCTTCCCCGAGTCCCCCCAGCCTCCTCTACATCGGCGATGACCCCCAATTGAGCCAACCCACCGCCCTCGCCCTCCAGGCGGAAGGTTACGAAGTGTGTGTAGAAGCGAATCCCTTCATTGCCCTCAGCTACATTTGTGATACGCTACCAGACTTAATCCTCTGCGACGCGCTTTTCCCCACCCTCACAGGAGCTACCCTTGCCGCAATGATTCGTCAACTCCCTAGGGGCGATCGCCCCCCCATCTTTTTGCTCCAAGACGAATCGCCCCCCCCCATGGACTTTCCCCCCCCGGTCACGCTCATCTTGACCAAACCCTGCCAAACCAGTACGCTTTTGAAGCTACTGCCTCAGCACCTAGCTTCAGAAAAAAGACCCAAGAATTCCACCGAACCGATTATGATTGGGAAAATCCCCGTTGAGCGTGAACTCAACAACAGATAGGCTAAAGATGGGCGATACTTTAATGTATGAAGCGGCATCAGCCCAAGGACGATCTGACCAAAGGCTGTCACAGGTTTCATCAGGATTAGGTAGGGAGATATGAGTAAAGTTTTGGTGGTCGAAGACAGTTTAGCCCAGCGGCAAATGATCTCCGATCTGCTCAAAGGGAGCGGATTGACAGTCGAAGTCGCCAGCAACGGGATGGAAGCCCTCAAGCGGGTCGAACAGTATGCGCCGGATATTGTGGTGCTGGATATCGTCATGCCTCAGATGAATGGCTATGAACTCTGCCGTCGTCTGAAGAATGATCCCAAGACGCAAAATGTGCCGGTGGTGATGTGCTCCTCCAAGGGGGAAGAGTTTGACCGCTACTGGGGTATGCGCCAAGGAGCCGATGCCTATATCGCCAAGCCCTTCCAACCCATGGAACTGATCGGCACGGTCAAGCAACTCCTACGGGGATAGCACCCCGTTAACCTCGGATCATGCCCCACAGGTAAAGATGGTTTGGAACGATGGCACACCACGGCGCAATAGTGAGGATCTCACCTCCGATATTGAAAGTATTGGCACACCGGAGGGAGAATTGCACCTGCGGTTTTTTCTGCCCTCAGGGATTGAACTCGCTCTACCCGCCACCGGCATCCGGGAAGTGATGAACCAAGCCCCCGATCGGATCACACCCATTCCCAATGCCTCCTCCCTACTCTTAGGCACGATTAATATCCGGGGGCAGGTGATTTGGGTGGCAGATCTGGGGCAGTTTTTGGGGGATCCGGTGGCCTTAAGTACCCAGCGGGCGGAGATTCCGATTATTGCGGTGGAGGATCAAGACATGATCCTCGGTTTAGCGATTAATCAAATTGGCGAAATGGCTTGGCTTGATAGTGATCAACTCGGCCCCACCAGCGGCGTACCCGATAGCATGACAACGTTTATTCTGGGAGAATGGAACGCGCCCTATGTTAATCAAAGCTTGCGGTTACTAGACCCCGTGCGGATTTTGCGATCGGCGCGGTGGGCTTCCTAGTCAGGGATCAGCTAAAACAGAAACAAGATCAATTAGGCTTTACCCTAGGGGTGGGTGAGTTGCACAGGCGGGAGAGATTCTATGGCACAAGAGACGGATTATGGACAGGCCTATGGCCAAGCTGAACGGGCCTATGCGCTAGGTCAGTATGAAGAGGCCGCCTCGATTGTCGATCGCCTCGTCATGGAGTACGACGACGACCCCGCTGTGCAGTTGCTCCGGGGTCATATCTATTGCTATGGACTCCATGACTATGCGGTGGCCCAGGAGCAGTATGAACGGGTCAAGGAACTCACCGATGATGCAGATTTTATTAGTTACGCGGACACGGGCATTGAAGATGCGATCGCCGGCCTCAACGATGGCGATGGCTACAGCAGCAATGGCAACGGCAGTTACGAAACCTATGACGACTTTAGCGAAGATACCGGCGGTTTTGATTCCGAAACCTTTCAATCGGAGTTTGCCGCCGACGATGAGTTTGACCCCACCGCCGACGGTCTAGCCTTTAGCGAGGATATTGACCTCGACTTTAACCACAATTTTGATGACAACCTCGACTCCACCGACTTTGTACCCGGAGCGGGGGGTTCCCTGGATATGGAAATTGAGGATTGGGAAGAGGAGGACGGGGGAACTGAACCGACGCAATTCCTCGATAACTCCCCCTTTGATGCGATGAACTTTGAGGATAGCCCCGATTTTGACCCCGAAGATCCCGGCGAATCCACTTTTGTGATTCCCCCCTCTACCTATCGGGGCGGAGCCGCACCTCGTTTTGATCCTGAGGACGATGGGGCCTTTTTGAGCGAAGGCAATGAATTGGATGATTTAGACATCGACGATTCAGCCTTTGCCACCACCGATCAGGGCTTAATCACCGATGACTATCCTGAAACCCTGTTAATGGCTTCCGGGAATTCCGACGATGATCTTGCGGGGGATGAAGATTTAATTGAACCGGATCGCACCGGCTTTGGCGATGGAGATCCCGCCCTCGGTGCAGATTTTGCGATGGGGGATGATGGGTACGCTAACGCAGATCAGTTTGCTTTTGATGATTTTGATGACAGTGCCTTTGCCGATGATGGCGGGTTTGATGACTTTGGGGATACCACCGTTGGCCCCAGTTCCTTTACCACGGGCAAAGTTCCCTCCATGCCCGATGGGGAAGAATCCAGTGGATTCCTTGATGAGTTCCCAGAGGTGTTTAACAATGAACTCGATGACCTCTCGGAGTTTGATATGGCGGTGCCGGGGGATCTGCCGGAATCGGCCTTTGCCACCAGTGGTTTTGATGGCGGCGAGGATCTGAGTAGTTTTGCCCCCGCTGGCCGACGGAGCCGGGATGAGGAGGTGGGCGTGCCTTCTGCGGCGGAGGTGGCTCCGACGAATTTTACAAAGGGGAGCGATCGCGTCCTTGAACCCACCGTCGAGGGGGAACCGGGGCCGATGGCTTGGTTTGCCAATTTCTCCCTCGCTAAAAAGCAATGGGTGACAGCCCTCAGTGCAGGCGTGGCCTCCGCCTTGGCCGTATCCCTGGTTTCCTTCCTGAGCTTTAGCCGCACCTCCGATGAAAATAAAGCCGTCATCATCCCCTATATGATCGGCTGGAATACCCTGATGACCTTGGTGGCCGGTGGCAGTGCCGGGGGCGTGGTGTGGTTTTTAAGCAAAGAAACCTTGCAACAGATCCACCGCTCCACCACCGATTTACAAACCCAGTTTGAGGCGGTCTGTGAGGGCAACTTTAATGCTAAGGCGACGATCTACGCCGAGGATGAATTTGGCCACCTCGCCGCCGGGTTTAACGAAATGGCACGGGTAATCCTCACCACCACGAGCGAGGCCCAGCGACGGGCGGAAGAAACAGAGCAACAAAAAGAAGACCTCCAGCGCCAGGTGATTCGCCTCCTTGATGACGTGGAAGGGGCGGCGCGGGGAGATTTGACGGTGCGGGCGGAAGTCACCGCCGACGTACTCGGTGCGGTAGCCGATGCCTTTAACCTCACGATTCAAAACCTGCGGGAAATCGTTCAACAGGTGCGGGCGGCGGCGCGACAGGTGAATAAGAGTTCTTCGGAAAATGAGCAGTTTGCTCGCGGTCTGCAAAGTGATGCGCTTCGCCAGGCGGAAGAATTGGCGGTGACGCTCAACTCGGTGCAGATGATGACGGACTCGATTCGGCGGGTGGCGGAAAATGCTCGTGAGGCGGAGGAAGTGGCGCGATCGGCGGCGACGGTGGCGGTGAAGGGGGGCGATGCGGTGGAGCACGCTGTGGTGGGGATTGTCCAAATCCGGGAAACGGTGGCGGAAACGACCCGGAAGGTGAAACGGTTGGCGGAATCTTCTCAGGAAATTTCGATGATTGTGGCGGCGATCTCCGGGATTGCCTCCCGAACGAACTTGCTGGCGTTGAACGCTTCCATTGAGGCGGCACGGGCGGGGGAAGCGGGGCGGGGGTTTGCGATTGTGGCGGATGAGGTGCGCCAGTTGGCAGATCGGTCTGCGAAGGCGTTAAAAGATATTGAGCAAATTGTGTTACAGATTCAAAGTGAGACCAGCTTAGTGATGCAGGCCATGGAGGAGGGGACGCAACAGGTGATCGATGGGACGAAACGGGCGGAACAGGCGAAGCGATCGCTCGAGGATATTATTCAAGTGTCCAACCGCATTGATGCCCTGGTGCGATCGATTACCGCTGATACCGTCGAGCAAACGGAAAGCACCCTCGCCGTAGCCCAGGTGATGCAATCGGTGGAACTCACCGCCCAAGAAACCTCGCAGGAATCTCAAAAAGTGGCTTCTTCCCTGCAAAACCTGGTGAGTATTGCCCGGGACTTGCTCACCTCCGTGGAGCGGTTCCGCATTGACGATACGGATACTAATTAGGAAAAAACCATGGGAGTAATGGCGGGACGTTTTGGCCTGCGAGTTTGGGGACAGCGGCTCTTGGCGGCGATTTTTTTAGGGGGCCAGGTGATTCTCCATGTGGCCCAGGTGAAAATTAACCGCCGTAATACGGTGGAGCAATGTTTAGCGGTGGGGCCGGGGTCTTTAATCATTGCCCTGGTGACGGCGGCCTTTGTGGGCATGGTGTTTACGATCCAGGTGGCGCGGGAGTTCCTCTATTTTGGGGCCGGCGGCGCGGTGGGGGGGGTGTTGGCGATCGCCCTCACCCGCGAACTGGCCCCGGTGCTAACCGCCGTCGTCCTCGCCGGCCGGGTGGGTTCCGCCTTTGCCGCCGAAATTGGCACCATGCGCGTCACGGAACAGATCGACGCGCTGCAAATGCTCAAAACCGACCCCATTGATTATCTCGTTGTGCCTCGGATCATCGCCTGCTGTTTAATGCTACCGGTGTTGACGCTGGTTTCGCTCCTGGTGGGGATTACCAGCGGTATGGTGATTTCTCAACATCTCTATGGCATCAGCCAAACGGTATTTCTCGATTCGATCCGCGCCTTTGTCAGCCTTTGGGATTTAACCAGCGCCATGATTAAAGCCGCCATTTTTGGCGGTTTGGTGGCAATTATTGGCTGTAGTTGGGGCTTAACCACCACAGGGGGCGCGAAGGGGGTGGGGCAATCCACCACCACCGCCGTTGTCACCTCACTGTTAGCCATTTTTATGGCCAACTTTTTCCTCTCCCTGCTCATGTTCCAAGGGACAGGCAATTCCCTCACCGGTTAATCCTCAATGCCCAGGTGGTTTTGTCGCCAAGCCTGCTCCGCTTCCGCTTCCCCTTCGGTGAGTTCCGGAGGGTTGTGGATAATGTAGGGCAGGGAGGCACCGGCTAGACCCCGCTGGATCCGCTCTGGGGTTTCGCCAAAGACGACAAACAGGGGATAAACCTTTTCCGACCCTTCGCTGAGGACGTGTTCATAGCAATGGGGCATGATCCATTCGTAGTCTTGATCGAGATAAATCTGAGTATTGCGCCACCGTAACAACAGGTCGGAAAAATCTTCCTGGGGCCGGTGGATAAACACAAGGATTTCTACCCCCATTTTAATTTTCCATTCTGGATCACACATCAGGATCGCCAGATCGCAGGGGAGGAGATGGGTGGTGCTGGGGGTGTATTGGGTATCGGCATTGGGCTTGGGATGGCGGATGCGGGCCACCGGGAGGGGAAGCGTGATCACGCTTTCGTAGGGGCGGCGCATACTGGGGATCATCTCCAGGTAGGGACGATGGTGCTTGAGGAGGGCGATCGCCGCATCCCGATTGCTATAGTCCGCTAACAGCGTTTCGTAGTAGGAGGGTTTAACCGGCATCACTCTTTAGCCCAATTGATCAAAGACAGCAAACATCGGCAAATACATCGAGAGCAAAATCACCCCCACCAACGCCGCCACCCCCACCATCATCAGCGGCTCAATCACACTGGTGAGGGCCTTCACCGCCTGCTCGACTTCATCTTCATAAAAATCTGCCACCTTCATCATCATGGCATCCAGTTCCCCCGTTTCTTCTCCAATACTAATCATCTGAATCGCCAAGGGCGGAAAAACTTTTTCCTGTTCTAACGCCACACTGATCATCCCCCCCTGTTGAATTTCTGATTTGGCCCGTTCGATCGCATTGGCCACCACCTGATTCCCCGCCACATCCCGGACAATATCCATACAGTTGAGGATCGGCACACCGGAGCGGGTCAGCGTCCCGAAAATGCGGCAAAAGCGAGCGACGGCACTTTTCGTATTCAGATCCCCCACCAAGGGCGCTTTGAGGAAAAAGGCATCAATTTGGAGATGGCCCATCGGCGTTTTATAGTACATTTTATAGCCGGTCATCAGTCCAAAAACGGAGCCGAGCAACAGTGGCCAAAATAAAAAGTCATCGTCCAATTTGCCATCTTTAATCGGGATAAACAGGTCACTCAAAAACAGCATAATGCTTGTCAGCAATGGCAGTGTCGTCCCCAAATCTTGGAAAATGCCCGCGAAAATCGGAATCAGAAAAATGGTCATCGCGAAGAAGACAATCACCGCCAAAGACCCCACCGCCATCGGGTAGGTCATGGCGGATTTAATTTGGTTGGTGAGCCGCTGCATATTTTCCAGGAGCACCGCCAACCGATCCAAAACCTGATCCAATACCCCCCCTGTTTCCCCCGCATCCACCATCGCCACATACAACTGATCGAAACATTCCGGGTATTTGCGCATTGCCTCCGATAGGGCTATCCCCGCTTGGACATCGGTGCTAATCCCGGTGAGGGCTTTTTTCAGTTTCGGGTTGGGGCATTGATCTTGGAGAATCCCGAGCGATCGCACCATCGCCACCCCCGCATTGATCATCACCGCAAACTGCCGGGAAAATACCGCCTTATCCTTCACGGAAACCGAGGTCATCATCTCGGTCAGTTCATCCATACTGGGCAAGCCCGCCGCCCGCTCCACCTTGCCAATCGTGGGGTATTGGTTTTGGAGCATGAGGCGGGCCTGTTCAGCAGAGGTAGCCGCGATGGTTTCCTTCCTGACAGTACCTTTGGAGTCTCGAACTTCCGCGATAAATTTGGGCATGGGGTGTCACCAAAATGAGCCTAGGGATACAGAGTCGGCCCAGATTAGGGCCGCAGGATGTGAATCATAACGGGTGCAACTCTTACTTAAGCGACTTCGCCCCGACTAACCGTTGTAACTCATCGGGCTTACTACATTTACCCATCGCATCTTCAAAATTGACAGTGCCTTTTTTAACGTACTCCGCTAGGGCCTGCTCCATGGTTTGCATCCCCATTTTCATCCCGGTTTGAATCGAGGAATACATCATTGCCGTTTTACCATCGCGAATCAGGTTGGCGATCGCCGGAGTCACCACCATAATCTCCTGACACATCACCCGGCCATATTCCCCCGGTTTGGGATTTGCCTTCGGCACCAAACATTGACTAAATACCGCCAGCAAAGATTGCGACATTTGGGCGCGAATCTGCCCCTGTTGTTCCGGGGGAAACACATCCAAAATCCGGTCAATGGTTCCCGCCGCCGAGTTGGTGTGCAGCGTTCCAAATACCAAGTGTCCCGTTTCTGCCGCCGACACCGCCAAACTAATCGTATCTAAATCTCGCATTTCCCCCACCAAAATCACATCGGGATCTTGGCGTAACGCCCCTTTGAGCGCATTGGCAAAACTCTTGGTATCCTCCCCTTTTTGCCGTTGGTGAAACAAACTTTTCACATTGGGAAAAACATATTCAATCGGGTCTTCCACCGTCAAAATATGCTCAGACCGGGTGCGGTTGATCAAGTCCAACATCGCCGCCATCGTCGTTGTTTTCCCCGAACCCGTCTGTCCCGTCACCAACACCATCCCCCGGGGTCGCTCCGTCATTTCTCGGACAATATCCGGCAGCCCCAACATATCAAAGTTAGGAATTTTCGACGACAAGGCCCGCATACAGGCCGCCCAACAGCCCCGCTCCTTATAAACATTGAGCCGGAACCGGGCTAACCCCTTCACCCCATAGGAAGAATCCAATTCCCAATTCTGCTCTAGCTCCTTGCGTTGCTTGTTATTGAGCATACTGAAAATCAGTTTTTGGGATTCATGGGCGGTGAGGGGTTCATCACTTAAAGCGGGTTGTAAATGGCCACTAATCCGGAAATAAAGCGGCGCACCGGCTTGGATATGGACATCTGAGCCGCCCATTTCTACCAACTGTTCTAGAATATCTTCAATCATTAATTCCATGGCAGTTTTTCCTTATGTTTGAATGTTTGATTTAAGCAATCGGGATCTATCGATCTCAAAACCTTGGGGCTACGATGCTCCACTGCGGTAATTCCTCAATCCGAGAACCGAGGGGTCATACAGTAGGGGCAATCCACCCATTCCGGTTGCAGTTCAGCGCTACAAATGCGGCAGGTTAGGCCGCTCTTGCGTTTGGCCTTGAGTTCCGCCTCCAGACCAGAATCGGTGAACGTGACCCGCTCCACTTCTTCGAGGGTAGTGTGGCCTTCTTTCACCAAGTTGAGGCTGTAGGCGAGGAGGGTTTTCATGCCTTCCTCGACTGCTGCTTCCTTGAGCCGTTCGGTGGGCGCTCCTTCGTTGATCAGGTTTTGCAGCCGCTCCGTAATTTTCATCACTTCATAAACCCCGACCCGACCTCGGTAGCCAATGCCGACACATTTTTCACAGTTCTTGCCGGCGCTGCGCTCTTCGGGAGTGAGGGTGTTGGCTTTATAGATGGTCATTTCGCCATCGGCGGAGGCGGAGAGACCAAACCGGGCTAACTCTTCGCGGGTGGGTTGGTAAGAAATGCGGCATTCACTACAGACCCGCCGCATCAGCCGTTGGGCCAACACCCCCAATAAGGCCCCGGAAACCATGAAGGGTTCTACGCCCATTTCATCAAGGCGGGCGATCGCCCCTGCTGCGTCATTGGTGTGCAAGGTGGTTAACACCAAGTGACCCGTTAACGCCGCCTCAATCGCCGTTTTCGCCGTTTCCTTATCCCGCGTTTCCCCCACCAGAATCACATCCGGATCTTGGCGCAGGAACGATCGCAAAATCGAGGCAAAATCCATCCCCTTTTCCCGAATCACCTGCACCTGCGTAATCCCCGGCAAGGAGTATTCAATGGGGTCTTCAGCAGTACTAATATTAATCCCCGGATCATTGCGCTCCGCCAACACCGAGTACAAACTCGTCGATTTCCCCGAACCCGTCGGCCCCGTCACCAAAATCAACCCAAAGGGGCGGCGGGCCATATCCCGCACCAACTCTAAGGTATCAGGATCACTAATCAACTTATCCAAACCCAATTGGGTGGAAGAGTTATCCAAAATCCGCAGCACCACCTTTTCGCCGTAGCGACTGGGGAGGGTACTGACCCGAAAGTCAATTTTGCGCCCTTGGTACACCTGACGGATCTTGCCATCCTGGGGCATCCGTTTTTCAGCAATATCCAACTCCGCCATAATTTTGAACCGTGCCGCCACCGCCCCCGCTACCTTTTTCGGAAAGGGCTGAAAAGGCTGTTGCAAAACCCCATCTTTGCGGAACCGCACCCGCAGCGTTTCCTCCTGGGGTTCAACGTGAATATCAGATACCCCTTCCTGGAGCGCTCTAATTAAAATCTTTTTCACCAGGTTAATGATCGGCGCACCATTAATATCGTCTTTGCTGAGATCCTCCTCAATTTCCGCCTCGGCTTCCCCTAAGGCATCAAGGTTTTCGACGATATCAGACACATCGGCAGCTTTAGCAGCCTCTTGGGCTTTGGCAACCTTAACCTGTTCATCCAAATACTGATCAATTAAGCGCTGATAGTCTTGCTCGGTGATCACCATACGTTGCAACACCATCCCCCGTAACACCCGTTTAAGGTCGTCTTGGGCTTCGAGGTCATCGGGGTTGACCATGGCGACAAGGACAACGGGGGGATCGCCATCGGTGCGCCGGAGGGGGATCAGCTTATGGCGGCGGCAAATATCATCAGGGACTAAGCTGGCAATCAGTTCCACCATCTGATTGTTTTCGATCGCATTGACTTCCGGATCAATGGAATCAACGCCGTAAAGGATTTTAAGCTCAAAGAGTTGTTGCTTTTTATACTGACGTTGCAGTTCAGGGGTGAGTTGGCGGCCGGTCAGACTTTCAAGAACTTCCGTCAGGGGCCGGCCAGAACGGCGGCTCTCCGTGACGGCCTGCCGCATCTGGTCGCCCTCGATGTAGCCTGCTTGGATCAGTTTATTTCCGAAGGGAGAAAAATCATTCCGGATAGTCAGGGCCCGAGAGCGTCGGGAGGTTCTCGATGAAGATTGAGTCATAGCCGAGTTCCGCTATTTTGATGAGTTCGAGGGGTGGAGTGAGGGCAAGCCTGTACCGGTGGCTGGTTCACCAGCTGCTTGATTCCATTAAACCGCAGTTAATCCCAGATGGGAAAAATTCCTCTGTTGCACAAGACTGATGCTGAGGAAATGTCAAGACGCAATTCACTGAAAAAGGGGTGGGGAAACCCGATCGGGAAAATCTTAGCCGGGGGGTAGAAGAGCCTGATGCTAAGGCGGTATGATGATCTCCAGTCGTGATCCCCTGTGATCACGGCCATTGTAGTGGCTGTCATCAGTCCAGCGGGCATCACAGTTGAAGATCTTCAACTCGCATTGTAAGTTTTTGTTAAGTTCACTAAACGTCCTATGACCCACGATCCCAACCAGCCAGAGGCGATCCCAGCAGACTATCCAGAAGGCACTGACCCCACTGTGGCAGAGGGTCAAGGGGAAACTGATGCTTTCACGCCTGTGGAGGAGAGCTTGGTGGACGGTGAAGAGTTAGAGTCCGATGCAACGGAGCCAAGCGATGGGGATCATCCTCCCCTTTCCGGTGAGCAAGTGCAGATGGTGGAAGCGTTGCAAATGGAAATCGAAGTCCTCAAGCAACAGTTGGCGCAACAGGCTCAACAGCTTGAATCCCATAAAGCCCAAGCGATCCGCATTGCTGCGGATTTTGATAATTTCCGCAAGCGTACCCAGAAGGAAAAAGAAGAATTGGAGCATCTCGCCAAGCGCAATACGCTGGTGGAGTTGTTGCCGGTGGTGGATAACTTTGAGCGGGCGCGATCGCAGATCAAACCAGAAACCGAAGGGGAGATGGGGATCCACAAGAGCTATCAAGGGGTTTATAAAAACCTCGTGGATGGCTTGAAGCGTTTAGGGGTGGCAGCGATGCGCCCTGAGGGCCAAGATTTTGACCCCAATTATCATGAAGCGATGATGCGCGAACCCACCAGCGAGTATCCTGAAGGGGCAGTGATTGAGCAATTGGTGCGGGGCTATTTACTCCATGACCGCGTGCTTCGCCATGCGATGGTGAAGGTGGCATCTCCCCCGGAACCGGCAGCCCCTGACGAAACCTCAGAGGCAGTCCCCGAGTCTCCAGAGGCTTGACCCGATGGCAGGATTTTCAGCCAAGGGGACGGAGAGATTCACAAAGTTTCTCTTGTCAGGCGGAAAATTGCCATTAAAATCTACATAATAAGAAATCGCCTACCGTTCTGGGCTGAGTTCATTGATTGCATTCTGCACACCCCTATTGCCCAGGTGTCATGGGAAAAGTTATTGGTATTGACCTCGGCACAACCAACAGTTGTGTAGCGGTACTCGAAGGCGGTAAGCCCATTGTCATTCAAAGCACCGAGGGGGGGCGAACTACCCCCAGTATGATCGGCTTCGATAAATCCGGTGAGCGGTTGGTGGGGGAACTCGCCAAACGTCAAGCTGTAACCAATGCGGAAAATACGATCTACAGTATTAAGCGGTTCATTGGCCGCCGTTGGGATGACACCGTGGAGGAGCGATCGCGGGTTCCCTACCAATGCGTCCAAGGGCGGGACAACACCGTTGATGTGGGGATTCGGGGCAAAAACTACACCCCCCAAGAAATTTCCGCGATGCTGCTGCAAAAACTCAAAAGTGATGCGGAGCAGTTTTTAGGGGAACCTGTAACCCAGGTCGTGATCACGGTTCCGGCATATTTTACCGATGCCCAACGCCAAGCCACGAAGGATTCAGGGGCGATCGCCGGCCTCGAAGTGCTGCGGATCATCAACGAACCCACCGCCGCCGCCCTCGCCTACGGTTTAGACAAACAAGACCAAGATCAACATATTCTCGTCTTTGACTTAGGGGGGGGAACCTTCGACGTTTCCGTCCTCCAACTGGGAGATGGGGTGTTTGAAGTCAAAGCCACCTCCGGCAACAACCATCTCGGCGGCGATGACTTTGATAACGTCGTTGTCCAGTGGATGGCCGGAGAATTCCACGCCCAGCAGGGGATTGATCTCCGTCAGGATAAAATGGCGCTGCAACGGCTGCGGGAAGCCGCCGAAAAAGCCAAAATCGAACTGTCCAGCGTCAGCAACACCTCCATTAACCTCCCCTTTATTACCGCTGACGAAACCGGCCCCAAACACCTCGAATGCGACCTGTCGCGGTCGAAATTTGAGGAACTGGCGATCAATCTGATCAAAGGGACAATTTTACCCGTCAAGCAGGCCCTCAAAGACTGCGAACTGACCACCAACGACATCGATCGCATCCTAATGGTGGGTGGCTCGACCCGGATTCCAGCGGTGGGCAATGCGATTAAACGCTTCTTTGGTGGCAAAGAACCCGATCGCTCCGTCAACCCCGATGAAGCGGTGGCCCTAGGGGCTGCGATTCAAGGCGGCGTACTGGGGGGAGAAGTCGAGGATCTCCTGCTTTTGGATGTCACGCCCCTCTCTTTAGGGATTGAAACCCTAGGGGAAGTGTTCACCAAAATCATTGAACGGAACACCACCATCCCCACCAGTAAATCCCAAGTGTTTTCCACCGCCATTGATGGCCAAACCTCCGTAGAAATCCATGTCCTCCAAGGGGAACGGGCCATGGCCCGGGATAACAAAAGTTTAGGAAAATTCCTGCTTACCGGGATTCTCCCCGCCCCTCGGGGTGTGCCGCAAATTGAAGTGACGTTTGAAATTGATGTCAATGGCATTTTGCAGGTCGGCGCTCAGGATAAAGCCACGGGCAAAGAGCAGAGCGTCCGGATCACGAATACCGGGGGCTTGAGCAATGCAGAGGTGGAGCGGATGCGCCTCGAAGCGGAGCAGTACGCCGAGCAAGACCGGCGGCGGATGGAATTGGTGGAGTTGCAAAACCAAGCCGACAGCATCACCTACACCCACGAAACCACCCTCAAGGACAATGCGGACTTGATTCGGGAGGATTTGAAACAGCAGGCGATCGCCAAGCGCGAAGCCCTCGAAGTCGCCTTCAAAGATCCCCATGTCACCGTCGAGATCGTCAAAACCCGCCTCGAAGAGTTCAAACAAGCAGTGTTGGCGGTGGGGACTGACCTCTACAACCGGGCGAGCCAAGGGGTGAGTGCCGAGTTTGAAACCGTGGACTCCACCCCCATGCCCCCCTCAGGGGTTCCGGACTTTAGTGAGCATCCCACAGAAATCGTCGAGAGTGAGCAACCCACTCAAATCGTTGAGGAAGAACCCAGCGAGGATGATGAGTTTCGCTTTGAGTTTGATGACGATGATGCGACGATCGCCGCTGACTATGAGCCGGTGGATTGAGGGGGGGCGATCGCGGCTCGCGACTCGTAGATCCCGCCCCCACCCCCTAAGATCAGGCCGCGAATTTGTTAGAGTTTAAAATAACCTATTTTCACCCATTCACCCGACGGATCAGCACCCTATGGCAGGCGATTACTACCAAACTCTTGGGATCTCCCGTGATGCAAGTCAAGATGAAATTAAACGAGCCTACCGCCGGTTAGCCCGCAAATATCATCCAGATGTCAACAAAGAGCCGGGAGCCGAAGATAAGTTTAAAGAAGTAAACCGAGCCCATGAGGTGCTATCTGACCCAGAGATTCGCGCCCGTTATGATCGCTTTGGGGAAGCAGGAGTCTCCGCCGGAGCCGGTGGGGGCTATTCCGACTTTGGCGATATGGGGGGCTTTGCCGATATCTTTGAAACCATTTTTAGTGGTTTTGGCGGTGGGGGCAGCGGCATGGGGGGCAGTACCCAAACCCGTCGCCGCAGTGGCCCAGTGCGGGGCGATGACCTGCGCCTTGATCTCAAGCTAGAATTCCGTGAAGCTATTTTTGGCGGCGAAAAGGAAATCCGCATTCCCCATCAGGAACTCTGTAAAACCTGTAACGGTACGGGGGCGAAACCGGGAACTGGGGTAAAAACCTGTGGCACTTGTAATGGCACAGGGCAAGTCCGTCGCGCCACCCGTACCCCCTTTGGCAGTTTCGCTCAAGTTTCCGTCTGTCCCACCTGTAATGGTGAGGGCCAGGTGATTGAGGAAAAATGCGAAAGCTGTGGCGGGGCGGGTCGTAAGCAGGAAACGAAAAAATTGAAAATCACCATCCCCCAAGGGGTGGACAATGGCACGCGGCTGCGGGTGGCGCGGGAAGGGGATGCGGGTTTACGGGGGGGAACGCCGGGGGATCTCTACGTTTATCTGTTTGTGGAGGAGGATGCGGAATTTAAACGGGATGGGATTAATATCCTGTCGGATTTGACGATTAGCTACCTCCAAGCGATTCTCGGCTGTCGGATTCCCATTCATACCGTTGACGGTGAAGTGGAGTTAACGATTCCCGCCGGGACGCAGCCCAATACGGTGCTGAAATTGGACGATCGCGGCGTACCGCAGTTGGGCAACCCGGTGAGCCGAGGGGATCATTTAATCACGATTAAAATTGCCATCCCCACAAAAGTGGCCCCTGAAGAGCGGGAATTGCTGATCCAATTGGCCCAATTGCGGGGGGATGCGACGGAGAAGGAACGGGGCCTAGAGGGCTTCTTGGGTAAAATGTTTGGGGGTTGAGCCATGACGACAGTGATAGATCCGCAACCCGATGCCCAGCTTGATCTGCGGGGAACCCCCTGCCCGATTAATTTTGTCCGGACAAAACTGCGGTTAGAGCAGATGGAGCCGGGACAGTTGTTAGAGGTGTGGCTTGATGCCGGGGAACCCATTGAACAGGTTCCCGATAGTTTGGTGATGGCGGGCTATACGTTGGGGGCGATCGCCCCCCAAGATGATTTTTTCGTCCTGCAAGTGCGTTGCCCTGCTCATGGTGTCGCCTGATCCCCCCTGGCTCGGGGTCGTGTTGGCCAAGGAGGCCAACTTTTATCGGGTCTGTTTAGAAACCCCTGAGCAGCCGATCCTGCTTTGTACGGGGCGATCGCGCCTCAAAAAAATCGGTGAGCGGGTGATGGTGGGCGATCGCGTCCGGGTGGAAGCCCCGGATTTTACCGATGGAGCCGGGGTGATTGCCGAAATTCTGCCCCGCCAAAGCCTCCTGACCCGACCTCCTGTGGCCAATGCCCAACAGATCATCCTCGTTTTTGCCCTCGCAGAACCCAGCCTTGAACCCTGGCAACTGAGCCGCTTCCTGATCCACGCTGAAGCCACGGGGATGCAAACCAAAATTGTCCTTAATAAATGTGATCTGGTCAGCCCTGCCCTGCAACAGGCATGGCAGGAGCGGCTCCAAGCCTGGGGTTATCCCAGCTTTCCCCTCAGTGTCACCCACAATCAGGGCTTTGAAACCCTCTACGCCACCTTAGCCGATCGCATTACCCTCTGCGCTGGCCCCTCCGGTGTGGGCAAATCCAGCCTGATCCAACGGCTGATCCCCGATCTCAGTCTCCGGGTGGGGGCGGTATCCGGCAAACTGCAACGGGGCCGCCACACCACCCGCCATGTCGAACTCTTCACCCTCCCCGCTGGGGGACTGTTGGCGGATAGCCCCGGCTTTAATCAGCCGGAACTGCCCGCCGATCCCCAAGCATTGCCGGATTATTTCCCGGAAATTCGCGATCGCCTCCAAGGCCAAACCTGTCAATTCAGCGACTGCACCCACCGGGATGAGCCAGACTGCCAAGTCCGGGGCGATTGGGAACGCTACCCCCATTATGTGAAGTTTTGGGGAGAGGCGATCGCCCGCCAAACCCAACAACAGCATCAACCCGACGCAGAATCCCCCATGAAAGTCAAAATCACCACCGCCGGCCAGCGCCGCTACGAACCCCGCTTAGAGAGCAAAAAATACCGCCGCACCTCCCGCCGCCTCCGCCACCAAACCCTCCAGGATTGGGAAATTAACCCCGAGGATTCTTAAGGCCACCGGCCCGAAAATCCGCTATAATTTGCATACCTCTGTACTGAAATATTCTTGTCCACCCCCATTCCTGCCCACCACCGAGGTATTCATGGCCGCAATTTCTAAAAACTCCGACAAAGACAAAGCCCTCAACCTCGTGCTCAGTCAAATTGAGCGCAACTTCGGCAAAGGGGCAATCATGCGCCTCGGCGATGCCACCCGGATGCGCGTCGAAACCATCTCCACTGGGGCCTTGACCCTCGACCTCGCCCTTGGCGGTGGCCTGCCCAAAGGGCGGATCATTGAGATCTACGGCCCCGAAAGTTCCGGGAAAACCACCCTCGCCCTCCATGCCCTCGCCGAAGTGCAAAAGCAGGGGGGAGTGGCCGCCTTTGTGGATGCCGAGCACGCCCTCGATCCCGCCTATGCCTCCGTCTTGGGGGTGAATATTGAAGACCTCCTCGTTGCCCAGCCGGACAATGGCGAATCCGCCTTAGAAATTGTTGATCAATTGGTGCGATCGTCCGCTGTGGATATTGTCGTCATTGACTCCGTAGCGGCCCTTGTTCCCCGTGCTGAAATTGAAGGAGAAATGGGGGATACCCAGGTGGGTTTACAAGCCCGGCTGATGAGTAAGGCGCTACGGAAAATTGCCGGGAATGTGGGCAAATCTGAATCGACGATCATTTTCCTCAACCAACTACGCCAGAAAATCGGTGTCACCTACGGCTCCCCAGAAGTCACCACCGGCGGCAACGCCCTCAAATTCTACGCCTCCGTCCGCCTCGATATCCGCCGCATTCAAACCCTGAAAAAGGGTTCAGAGGGGGAATATGGCATCCGCGCTAAGGTGAAGGTGGCGAAAAACAAAGTTGCCCCCCCCTTCCGGATTGCCGAGTTTGACATCATTTTCGGCCAAGGGATTTCCCAAATGGGCTGCATGATGGATTTAGCGGAGCAAACCAATGTGGTGATTCGCAAAGGGGCCTGGTATAGCTACAACGGCGAAAATATTGCCCAAGGCCGGGATAATGCCATCAAGTACATGGAAGAAAACCCCACCATTGCCAAGGAAGTGGAGGAAAAGCTTCGGGCTGCGCTCCAAACCGGGGCAGAGGTGGCCGTTGCTGCCATGAAGGAAGGCGGCTCCCATCGGGTCAAGGCGGAAGAATTGGATGTCCCCGAAGAGGAGTAATTGGGTAGAGCATCACACCCCTTGTAGGGGCGAAAAATCTTTCGCCCCCACACCCCGATCCGATAGCTCAATCAATGGTGCGTCAGCCGTTAGGCTACTCTTTTGCATCCTGGGTGATCAATCTGACGCACCCTACAATCGATGCGTAGGGTGCGTCAGACAGGATCAATAATGATGTGGATGGTTGAATTGTGTCTGACGCACCATTCACCCATAGGACTTGCAGCGGGAGCGGGTTAGGATGGCGATCGCCCCAATTGCGATCATCAACCACGAAACCTGAGGACTAATTGCTGTATATTAGACTACAGATGATCTGATATATCCTGGCCTCTTTAGCCGCTTTTAGCCAAGACCTAAAAGGCAGTGGTAGAATCGCCTCAGATCAGGTTCAATCCATGGTGCCGTGAGCCGTACTGCAACTCTTAACTTTCAGCCAACGCTGACCTCCCTTTCAGATCATAATCGCCTACGATTATTTTCCGGGTCAGCCAATACCCTCCTTGCCCAAGAAATCGCCCGCTATCTGGGGATGGATTTAGGCCCGATGATCCGCAAGCAATTTGCGGATGGAGAGCTTTATATCCAAATCCAAGAATCGATCCGGGGCTGCGATGTTTATCTCGTGCAGCCCACCTGCCGACCCGTGAATGATCATTTGATGGAATTGTTAATCATCATTGATGCCTGTCGGCGGGCTTCTGCCCGGCAAATTACCGCCGTGATTCCCTACTATGGCTATGCGCGGGCCGACCGCAAAACCGCCGGGCGGGAGTCGATTACGGCTAAATTGGTGGCCAACTTAATGACCCAGGCAGGGGCGAATCGCATTGTGGCGATGGATCTCCATTCTGCTCAAATCCAAGGCTATTTTGATATTCCCTTTGATCATGTCTATGGCTCCCCTGTGTTGCTCAACTACCTTCTGAGCAAGCAATTGGAGGATCTGGTGGTGGTTTCCCCCGATGTGGGGGGGGTAGCTCGCGCCCGCGCCTTTGCCAAAAAACTCAATGATGCGCCCCTGGCGATTATTGATAAGCGTCGCCAAGCCCACAACGTGGCGGAAGTGATGAACGTGATCGGGGATGTGCGGGGGAAAACAGCGGTGTTGGTGGATGACATGATCGACACTGCGGGCACGATTTCCGAGGGGGCGAGGTTCCTGCGGCAACAGGGAGCGCGGCAGGTCTATGCCTGTGCCACCCATGCGGTATTTTCCCCTCCGGCGATCGAACGGCTCTCTAGCGGTGTACTGGAGGAGGTGATTGTCACGAATACGATCCCGATCCCGGAGGCGCAACAGTTCCCGCAGTTGCGGGTGTTGTCGGTGGCCAATTTAATCGGGGAGACGATTTGGCGGATTCATGAGGATAGCTCCGTGAGTAGTATGTTCCGTTAAACAGATCAACCCCGTTGATCCAATAATTAGCATTTGGACGGTGTTCTAGGATTTTTGCCCGTAACACCGTCGATTTTTTCGGTGAATCATCCTCGTTCACCAACCATTGGCGATTTACCTCAGGTTGTCTGGTCATGGAAAAAGAAATTATTGAATACAGATCCCCTCTTGATGCCCTCATTGCTCTAGTTAAGCAACTGAGTGTCTATGAAGCACGGTACAAGCTTGATTCTGCGGAATTCTTTACCCAGTACAACCAAGGCACAATTGATGATGATGAGGTATTCGTGGAATGGGCGGGTAACTATCAACACTACCTCGCCCTGCACGAAGAGTTAAGCCAAAAACTGAGCTATGTCGCGTGACATCCTCAAAAATTACCTGGATGTGGTTGAACAAGCCCTGTTAGCATTGCCCAATGCTGATATAGATCAATTTAGGGCCACTATCCTAACGGCAGAACGGGCTAACCTTAAGCTCAGGATTTGCTTCCACGGTCAACATTTACTAGCGATTAGCGAAGCATTGCAAGTCGTCAATGGTCGAGTTTCCCATCTCGACTATCGCTACCACTGTCAAAACAAGAAAAACGAGCTAATTTTTCGCTACGATAGCACTCCACACTTTCCCAACTTGTCAAGCTTTCCTCATCACAAGCATCTTCCTGATACCGTTATCGCAACAGAAAAACCCGACATTGCTCAGGTCTTGCAGGAAGCGAATGATCTTGTAGTCCCTGATCGCTAAATCACATCGGCAAAGGTGCGCTCCATACGACGAAAATACCAGATGCCGCTGGCTAATAATCCGGTCATTAACAGTAAAGAGAGCAAAAATCCGGGCCAATAGAGGGGAGAGGCTTGGCCCAAAATGGCCCAGCGAAAACCGTCAATCACCCCCACCATGGGATTCAGGGAGTAGATTAATCGCCATTGGGGGGGGACGATCGCACTACTAAACCCCACGGGGGAAACATAGAGGCCAAATTGAATGATAAAGGGAACCACAAAGCGGAAATCCCGATATTGAACATTGAGGGCGGCCAGCCACAGGCTTGCACCTAAACTGGCGAAGGCGGCGATCGCCACCAACAGCGGCAAAAAAATCAACCGCCAACTGGGGACAAACTCAAACACCACCATCAGCCCCAACAAAATCACGCCGGAGAGCAATAAATCCACAAAACTGACAACGATCGCACTGGCCGGCACAATCAACCGGGGGAAATAAACCTTAGAAATCACATGGGCATTGCTCACCAAACTTTGGCTACTGGCACTGAGGGAGTTGGCAAAAAACTGCCAGGGCAACATCGCCGCAAACACCAAAATCGGGTAAGGCACGCCATCGGAGGGCAAATTCGCCAACCGGCCAAACACCACCGAAAGCACGATCATCGTTAGCAGCGGTTGCAACAGCGCCCAGATCACACCGATCAAGGTTTGCTTATACCGCACCAAAATATCCCGCCAAGCGAGAAACCAAAATAACTCCCGATAACGCCACAGGTCTTGCCAATAGTGCTTTTCCACCTTACCGGCTTCAATGATTAATTCTGTTGATCGGGGCATAGAGGGCAAAGACAGCAGTACGGGGATTAATATAGCATTGACATCCTCCCCAGCCTAAAGGCGTGGGGATTACCAGTCTAGCTAGCCCTAGAGCTAACTTCCTGACGAGTAGACAGCTCATCAAGAACAGCCCCAACCGGGGTCTTACACTCTCTCCCTGTCCGTTTAACGTCGTGGGTCTGCCCAACCCCGACGGATTCAATATTCTTCGCCGCATTCTCATCTCGGTCGTGAAGAATGCCGCAGTTGAGACACACCACCGCTCGCACCGACAAATCCAGCTTACCCCACCGATAGCCACAACTTGAACAGCATTGGCTGGTGGGTTCCCAACGGCTAATCACCCTCACTTCACGGTTGAACTGGCTGGCTTTCGCTTCACACATCACTCGAAACTCTCGCCAACCTGTTTGGGAGATTGCTCGTGAGAGCTTCCGATTTTTAACCATCCCGGACACATTGAGATTCTCTAGGGCAACCACTTGGTTTTCGTGAATGACCCGTGTAGAGAGTTTGTGCAGGAAGTCTTTGCGGAGGTCTCGCTGTCTAGCTTTGAGCTTGGCGATTTTCAGCCGGAGGCGGTGATAACGTTTTGAGCCTCGGACTCGTTTCGATAAACAACGTTGATAACGACGTATCTTGCGGTCTAACCCTTGATAATCCGGTGAGTTAACCTTCTCCCCCGTACTCAAGACCGCAAAGGTCTTCAGTCCTAGATCAATGCCCACACTGGGAAACAATGGCACAATGGGTTCGGGAGCAATCTCCACCACGAAACTCAGAAAATATCGCTCGGCTCGGTCTTTGATGACCGTGACGGATGATGGCTCACTCGGGAGTGGGCGTGACCACTTCACTTTCAGGTTGCCGATTTTCGCCAGGTAGACTTTTTGCCCTTTGAGCGAAAAGCCGTAGCGAGTGAATCGAGCGGTCTGGCGGTTATTTTTCTTTTTGAACCGGGGTGGGTTCACCTTGGGGCCTTGACGCTGACCGTTGAGAGACGTGAAGAAGTTCTTGAACGCCATTCCTAAATCAGCGATGGATTGTTGCAGAGGGATGTTAGACACCTCTTGCAACCATTCTCGCTCGATTGTCTGTTTGGCTTGGGTGATGCAGATTTTCTGGAGGTCGCTGTTTTTAGGGAGTGTTTCGGACTGTTTGCACTTTGCCAGGGCATCGTTCCACACGACGCGGCAGCAACCAAAGAGTTGAGCCAGTTTGGTTTGCTGTCCTCGTGTGGGGTAGATTCTGTACTGGTATCGTGCTTTCATAGATGACAGTATATCACTTGGTCTGTATTAATGAATAAGCAGTATAGAAAAGGCAGACACAGCATTACAGACTTACAAGCTCACTTGGTCTTTGTGACCAAGTACCGCAGAATGGTGTTTTCCTCTGAAGGGTTAGATGTTGTGCGTGATGCTTTTGAGGGAGTTGCGAAGAAGATGGATTTTCGGATTCTTGAATGCAATGGCGAGCCTGACCATATTCATTTGCTGGTGGAGTATCCCCCCAAGCTTTCGATTTCCCAACTTGTGAATCACCTGAAGGGAGTTTCTAGCCGCCTCTACCGCAAGCAATACCCCTCACCCCATCAGCAGCATCTCTGGAGTCCTTCTTACTTTGCTGTCTCTTGTGGTGGTGCGCCGATTGAAACCCTGCGACAGTACATCCAGAATCAAAAGTCGCCCTAGAAGGGCGAGGCTTGAAACCCATTAGTTTTGGTCAGTCCTCACCCCAAGACCCCCTTGGCGAAGATTATCATGGAAGGATATCGTGGGGCTTAAGCCCTCCGTGGCTCCACTTCTTGCCCCTATGGTGTCTAACCTCAACCCCCAACCCCTACCACCACGGCATACCGGCCCTGTACCCCCGTCTCCCCTCAATCCGGGTGATCCCTTTGTCGCACTCCAGGGTAACAGTGATGAAGATAGTTTTAATTTTCGCCTTGCCCTTTCGGTCTTGCGGCGACGGTGGTGGATTCTCTTGATCGTCAGTACGGCAGTAACATCGGTGATGGGGATGCGCGTTTTACAAGAAGATCCCCTCTACCGCAGTCAATTCCGCCTCTTGGTAGAGCCGATCGCCAGTGAACAACAGTTTGACCAATTCAGTCAGCGGTTGATTGGTCAGTTGGGCCTTGATTTTGACTATGACACGCAAATTGAAGTGTTGCGGAGTCCGACGGTGTTAGCGCCGATCCTGGAGCAGATTCAGCGGCAATATCCAGAGGTGGATTATGGGGCCTTGGTGGGGGCGTTTAATGTGTCCCAAGTTGTCGGTACAAAAATTATGGAGGTGAGTTACCAAGATTCTGATCCCCATAAAATTCAATTTGTCTTGGATAAATTAGCGGCGGGTTTAATTGCCTATTCCCAGGTTGAGCAGCAAACGGGTCGTCAAAAGGGTTTGGGCTTTGTGGAGGAACAGTTACCCATCCTTGAAGAGCGGGTCAATGGGCTACAAAATGAGTTACAAGCCTTTCGACAACGCCATAATATCCTGGATCCCGATGTGCAAGGGCAAAGCGTCGCGGAACGCCTCAATCGCCTCACAGAGGAAAGTCGAGCCGCTCGTACCAGTCTCAATGAGGTGCGATCGCTCACCCAGACGCTCCAAGGGCAATTGGATCTGGATTTAAATCAGGCGATGGTGGTGGCGGCCCTCAGCGAGGCTCCCCGTTATCAAACGTTACTCAATGAACTTCAGAAGCTGGAAACCCAACTGGCCTTAGAATCAGCGCGGTTTACGGCAAGTAATCCAACGATTGTGGGACTGAAGGCACAGCGGGAAAAACTTTTGCCCCTGATTCAGGCTGAGGCTCAGGCGGTGTTAGGGGAAGCCGCCGGAGAGCAGGCGAAATCTCTCTCGGCTTCCCCCAACCCGATTCGGTTGCAGTTGACGCAAGATTTTATTGGCGCGACCAATGAAAAAATGGTGCTGGAGGTGCGATCGGCGGCTTTGGCTCTGGCGGAAAACCAAACCCGCCAAGATTTGAATCGCTTCGCTGACCTCAGCCGCCAATATATGGATTTGCAACGACAATTGAATGTGGCCACCGAAAGCCTCAATCGCTTTCTAGCGGTGCAGGAGGATCTCCAAATTGAAGCAGCCCAACGCACCACCTCCTGGGAACTCCTCAACGCGCCAGAATTGCCGATCTATCCCATCGCCCCTGATGTGACGCGGGGGATGGCGGTGGCAGTGATGGCGGGCCTGGTGGCGGGGGTGGGGGCGATGTTGATTGTGGAAAAACTCGATGTGCGTTTCCACTCTGCTGAGGATCTCAAGGAGATGATTCGCATCCCGCTGTTGGGGGTGATTCCTTTCCGCAAGGAGTTTCGTCAGCGTCAAGGTAAAACCCAGCGAGGTAAAGAGACGACGCAATTGTTGCCATTGCCGAGGGGCGATCGCGGCGTGGCAGGCCGCTACCATACGACTCCTTTTCTGGAGGCTTTCCGGTCTTTAAACGCTAACCTTTCGTTTTTAACCCCGGATAAACCCCTACAAGTGTTGGTGGTGAGTTCTTCTGTTCCCTTGGAGGGTAAATCAACAACTTCGATTCATCTGGCCCAAACCGCCGCCGCCATGGGGCAACGGGTGTTATTGGTGGATGCGGATTTGCGCCGGCCCCAAGTTCATGTCGTGGCGGATCTGCCCAATGTTTGGGGGTTATCCCATGTGATTTCTATGGATATTGATGTGGAGGATGTGATTCAGCGATCGCCCACCGACGACAACCTTTTCGTCCTCACCTCCGGGCAAATTCCCCCCGACCCCACCCGCCTCCTCGCCTCCCAAAAAATGCGCAGCCTGATCCAATGGTTCCGACAACATTACGACCTGATTATCTTCGACACCCCCCCGATGCTCGGTTTAGCCGATGCCAAATTCCTCGCCCCCCACAGCGATGTGATGATCCTCGTTGCCCGCCTCGGCTGGACAGAGCGCACCGTCTTAAAACAGGTGATCGAAGGCTTAAAAGTGTCCCAAATCCATAACGTTGGCCTCGTGGCCAATGGCGCAAAGGGCCTAACGTCAGGGTCATACTATTACTACAACCGTTATTTTTCCAACCCCAATGGGCTAATACCCTTCGACCCCAACGCCTAACATGAAACCTTCTCCCTCCTCAATCCTGATCACCCTCTGGTTCACCCCTCTTGCTCTGCCCGCCTGGAGCCAAGTCCCCAACTTTGAACCGGTCAATCCACCGGATCCAATTCCCTTTGAACTCACCCCAGAACTCACACCCCAGTCCAACCCAGCCCCAGCCTTTAATCAGCCCCGCACCGGCTCCAACCCTCCCCCTGTGCTGCCCTATACCCTGGATGGCGGGGATGTGTTGCGGATCAATATCTTCGATGTGCCGGAATACAGTGGCGAATATCCCCTCCTGATTGATGGCAGCATTAATCTGCCTCTGTTGGGAGCGATCAACCTCAAGGGGCTATCGGTGGATACCGCCAAACAGAAACTAGAAGCCCTCTATCGTCCCTACTTAGTACGGCCATTTATTAATGTCACCCTCGTTGCTGCCCGGCCCGTGAATTTAGTCGTATCCGGAGAAGTGAGCAAACCGGGTTCCTACAGTGTCAATGTGGTGCAAAATGCCCGGCAGTTTCCCACCGTCACCGATGCCCTCACCCTTGCCGAGGGGGTGACGCTCTCGGCCGATATCCGTCAAGTCCAACTCCGGCGCAATGGCCAAACCTATATGCTTAACCTTTGGGAGTTGATTAATCAGGGTACGGCGGGACAAGATGTCCAACTCCGGGATGGGGATAGCATTTTTGTGCCGACGAATCTGGCGGTGAATCCTGCCGAAACGCGGCAATTGTTGGATGCTAGCTTTGCTGCTGATAATAATTTTCCGGTACAGGTGGCGGTGGTGGGGGAATTAAACCGACCGGGTTCCTATTCTGTCGTGGCCAATCCCCCGACGGGGCAACCTCCGACGATTACCCAAGCCATTAGTGCCGCTGGCGGGATTAAACCCAGCGCCAATGTGCGGGATATTCGACTGCGGCGAATTAACCGCGAGGGGACGGAGGAGATTTTTAACGTTAACCTTTGGGCGATGTTGCAGGATGGGGATATTAACCAAGATATGCCCCTTCAGCCGGGGGATACGATTATTGTGCCTCGGGCTGAAACGATTAATAATGCCGAGATTACGGAGTTGGTGATGACAAACCTTTCCCCGGAACAGATGCGGATCGGCGTGGTGGGGGAAGTGGTGCGCCCTGGACCGCAGGTGGTTCCCCCCAATACAACGCTGAACCAAGCAATTTTAGGGGCGGGGGGGTTTAATAATGTTCGCGCCCGGCGCGGCTCGGTGGAGTTGGTGCGCCTTAACCCCGATGGGACGGTGACGAATCGCCGCATTGACATTGATTTCACGGTGGGGTTGAGTGAGGAAAATAACCCGATGATGCTGCCTAATGATGTGGTGGTGGTGGGCCGATCCAGCTTGGCTAGTGTTAGCGATACGTTGGGGGCGGTACTCAATCCCCTCTCGGGGCTGTTTGGGTTCCTGAACTTTTTCCGTACCTTTGGGATTATCAATGTGGATTAAGGTGGATTAAGCTATGCCCCTGCCTCGCCTGATGACGTTGATTGTTGGTATTGCGGTGATTTTGGGGATGGTGTTGTGGTTGATCGATTCCCTCTATCGCCTCTATTTTCAAATCTCGTTTACGGCTCCGCTGTTGGCGAATCTGTTGCTGTTGTTGGTGATTGTTTTGTTGGGGCTGTTGATCTATGGGTTTATCTATTATTTCAACCTGATCAACCGGCCGCAGCGGCGGCGGGGGCAGGCGATCGCCTATCCGGTGGAGAAGACGGCGGCGGCGGGGGTCAATTTGCAGGTGGTGCAGCAGCAGGTGGCCCAGATTGAGGATGAGGTGACGAAGGCGGCATTGTTGGCGCGATCGCAAGCCATTGCTGCCAGTTTAGAGCGTGGCGAGTTTAAGGTGATGATCTTTGGTACGGGGTCGGCGGGGAAAACTTCGCTGATTAATGCCCTGATTGGCGAGATGGTGGGGGAAGTGGGGGCGGCGATGGGGACGACGCGGTTGGGGAAGGCTTACGGGTTACGGTTGCCGGGGGTGGAGCGGGAAATTTTGCTGGTGGATACGCCGGGGATTTTGGAGGTGGGGACTGGGGGGACGCAACGGGGGGCGATCGCCCGTCAGTTGGCCACCGAGGCAGATTTACTCCTGTTCGTCGTCGATAACGATCTGCGCCAATCGGAATATACCCCCCTGCGGGCCTTGGCGGAAATTGGTAAGCGATCGCTGCTGATTTTCAATAAAACCGACCTTTATCCCCCCGATGAGCAGGGGGTGATTTTAGAACAGTTGCGGGCGCAGGTGCAGCCGTTGATTCCGCCTCAGGATGTGGTGGCGATCGCCGCCCATCCCCAACCCATCCCCTTAGCAAATGGCGAAACCGATCAACCAGAATCGGACATTCTCCCCCTGATCAAACGTCTGGCCGCCGTCCTTCGCGCCGAAGGGGAAGACCTGATCGCCGATAACATCCTCCTCCAATCCCAACGGTTAGGGGAAGAGGCTCGCCGCCTCATTGATCAGCAGCGTCGTCGCCAAGCGGATAAAATCATCGATCGCTTCCAATGGATTGGAGCGGGGGTGATTACCGTCACACCCTTGCCAGTGGTGGATTTGTTGGCGACAGCGGCGGTGAATGCGCAGATGGTGGTGGAAATTGGCCGGGTCTATGGTTGTGAGTTGAATGTGGATCGGGGGCGGGAGTTGGCGCTGTCGTTGGGAAAAACCTTGGTCAGTTTGGGGGTGGTGAAGGGGGCGATTCAACTGTTGGCGACGGCGTTACAGTTTAATGTTGCCACTTACCTAGTGGGGAAAAGTATTCAGGGGGTGACGGCGGCCTATTTAACCCGGATTGCGGGGAAAAGCTTTGTTGAATATTTCCGCCAAAATCAAGATTGGGGGGATGGGGGCATGGTCGAGGTGGTACAGCAACAGTTTCAATTGGTGCGGAAAGATGGGTTTATGAAGGGGTTTGTGGAGGAGGCGATCGCCAAAGTCGTCGCCCCCCTACAAAATGCCCTCCCTCCCGGGGAACAGCCCCCCCTCGAACTCCGAGCCAGTCTTGAATCCAACCCCGAACCCCTCCCCCGCTGGCAACCTCCCCCGACGGATGATTGGGAGCAACCCCTGCCCCGCCGTCGCTCAGATTGGTAGGGTTCTGGGTTAAAATAGATCTTCCTATGGCATGGAAGTTGGCGATGAAACACACATTATCCGTTCTGGCAGAAGATGAAGCAGGCGTATTAACCCGGATTGCGGGGCTATTTGCCCGACGGGGCTTCAATATTGAAAGTCTAGCTGTGGGGCCGGCTGAACAGATGGGCATTTCCCGGATCACGATGGTTGTACCGGGGGATGACCAAATCATCGAGCAACTGACGAAACAGCTTTACAAATTAATCAACGTCCTCAAGGTGCAGGACATCACCCAAACCCCCTGTGTTGAGCGGGAGTTAATGCTGGTGAAGGTGAATGCCTCCGCCTCGAATCGGGCAGAGGTGATCGAACTGACGCAGGTTTTCCGGGCGCGGATTGTGGATATTGCCGAAGATACGTTAACGATTGAGGTGGTGGGGGATCCGGGTAAGTTGGTGGCCTTGATTCAAATGCTCAACAAGTTTGGCATCCGCGAAATTGCCCGGACGGGTAAAATTGCCCTCACCCGTGAATCGGGGGTGAATACGGAGTATCTCAAATCTTTGGAAGCAAAGATTTAACAGTTGCATTGCTCATCAAGGGAAAATCCCCGCGCCTACCCATGTTAAACCCCACCCTTGCTGCCCTTCAACGCCTTGTTGATGTGGTTGCCCAACTGCGATCGCCCCAAGGCGGTTGCCCCTGGGATCTCGCCCAAACCCCCCAAACGTTGATCCCCCATATCATTGAGGAAGCCTACGAAACCGTTGCGGCATTGCAAACGGGAACCCAGGCGGATATCTGCGAAGAATTGGGGGATTTACTCCTTCAGGTGGTTCTCCAGGCGCAAATTGCCTCGGAGTTTGAGCATTTCAATTTGGCAGCTATTGCCGATGGCATTACCACAAAATTGATCCGCCGCCATCCCCATGTATTTGGGGATGAAACTGCGACGACGGTGGGGGAGGTGCGGGCCAATTGGGAGGCGATTAAGGCGGCAGAAAAGGGAAACGAGGCGGAAACGATTAGCGGCCAATTTCGCCGCTCTGCCCAGACACTCCCGCCGTTAATGGCCAGCTTGAAAATTTCCCGCAAGGCGGCGGCCTTGGGGTTTGAATGGGAAACCTTAGAGGATGTGTGGGGCAAGGTGGAGGAGGAATGGGGGGAATTAAAAGAGGCGATCGCCCATAAAAACACCGCCGAACAGGAAGCGGAATTAGGGGATCTGCTCTTTGCTCTGATCCAAATCGCCCGTTGGCAGGGCCTTGATCCCAGCCGCGCCCTCCAGGGAACGAATCACCGTTTTATTCAGCGGCTCGAAATTATGGAAAGGGTGGGCGATCGCCCCCTCACTGCCTACAGTTTGCCCGAACTGGATCAACTGTGGAACGAAGCCAAACGCCAACTCGGGCAGGGGCGGTTTCAACCGGAACATTCCCCCGCAGATCATCCCGATTCAGATGGGACAGCGTGAAGTGCAGTGAAGATTGGGTTGAGCCGCAAACTCTTCTGAGGGCAACAATCCCCCTAGACTAGGGGATGATCAATTTTTGTGAGGTGGGATTCATGGCACGGCTAGCGCGTCAATTTTGGCAACGGTTCACCCTTGCCCTCACCACCTTAGTGATCATTGTTGGCTGTCGTGCCGCTAGTCCCCCAACGATTCCAATTGGGGCGATCGTCCCCCTGACGGGCGATGTGGCCCAAACCTCCGGCATTCCCACGGTGGAGGGCATTCAATTAGCCATTGATCAAGTCAATGCCAACGGTGGCATTACCCTCGATAACGTTCCCCACCAAATCACGCTGATCACCGCCGATGATCAAGACGACCCGAACCGCGCCGTTGCCGAAGCTAACCGGTTGATCAATCAAGAAAATATTGTCGCCTTGGTGGGGGTTCCCCTCAGCCGCATGGCCATTCCTGTGGCGGATGTGGCAGAGCACGCAAAAGTCCCGATGATTAGCTCAAAATCCACGAACCCGGCCACAACCCAGGATAAAGCGTATATTTTCAGGGCCACATTTACCGATACCTTCCAGGGACAAGTTCTCGCCACGTTGGCGGCTCAAGCCTTGGGGCTGAAACGGGCGGCGGTGCTGTTTGATGTTGCCAGTAATTACAATCAATATTTAGCGAATTTATTTCGGGAAGAATTTACAGCCCGGGGCGGGGAAATTGTTGCCTTTGAATCCTACCTAACGGGGGCTACGGACTTCAGTGAGCAATTAGCCACCATTGCCGCCGCCCAGCCGGAGGTGCTATTTCTCCCTAACTATCCCGCTGAAGTCCTGATTCAGGCACAACAGGCGCGGGCGTTGGGGATTGAGGCGGTGCTGATTGGTGGGGATGCCTGGAGTGGGTTTAAGGATGTTAGTGATCCCAGTTTGGCGGGGGCATTGTATACGACGGATTGGGCTTTGGATTTAAATACGCCTGCTTCCGAGGCATTTATTGAAGCCTATCGTGCCGCCTATGATGCTCCCCCCAGTTCGGCGGCGGCCTTGGGCTATGATGCGGCGCAGTTGATTTTAAAGGCGATCGCCTCCACCGGCTCCACCGATGCCCAAGGGATTCGCCAATACCTCGCCAATGATCTCGAATACAACGGCGTAACGGGAAAAATTGAGTTTGCCAACAGTGGCGATCCGATTAAAGGGGCGGTGGTGGTGCGGATTGAGGGGGGCGATCGCCACTTTGATCGCCTGATCACCAAAATTAATGGGTTTGAAGCCCCGCCCTTTTAGGGCGGCTTTTTTCGTCCAATTGATTGATCCAGTTTTTCCTGTCTATGGTATGATGGCATCATTAAAACTTAATGTTTTGGCGGCTGGGCAAGCCGACCTGAATGGACAGGCGTTAAGCAGTGTTAGACCCCGATCTGGGGCGGTTGCTTGTCTGTCTACCCATCGGGAGTCTACTTAATGTAGGCAGACTGGGAATCCCCGTGCCTTTAGGTCGGGGAGGATGTCAAACCTTAATCGGGCCGTTGCAGAAGTTGCAGAATTGATGGGTGTCGGGGCGAAAGGTTTAATTTTTGCGCCCCGACTTCACGATCTCATCACCCGAATTGCAGATCAGAACCGCTTCTCTCCATTTGATACCATGGGAAGATCATGCATCCCCAAGGGAGGGATCGCTTCTCGTTCATCCCTAGATATTCCGATTTGATACCATAGGGAGATCATTCATCATCAAGGGGCAACCATGGCCAAGCGCCCAAGCCGTAACACCCAAAAGCATAATGTATCCGCCAACAATGCCAGCAATGCCCTAGCCCTGGGTCAACTCCATGCACAAGTCGCTAAACTCCAGAGCGATCGCCATTGGCTCCTCAAGCAAATTCGCCGCAAACGCACCGAACTGGATAACTTCATGGCCCAAATGCGCACGATTGTCACCGAAATGATGGGGCGGGGTTCCGGGTTTATGGAGCAGGTGCAAACCCTGGATGAGGAAATTCATCAATTGTTTGATGAGATCTTAACAAAGCGTAAATTGGGCAAACAAAGCCGAGGGAAGATTGAAGATCTTTATCTATCTCTGCAATTTCAAGATGTGATTAGCGATCGCCCCCTTCCCGGTGAAGAGGAGGAGGATGAGGAAGAAGACGAAGAGTTTGCAGCATTTTTTGAAGAGATGAAAAAGCAAGCTCAGGAAGCCCAAGGCCATCACGCCAGCCCCGCACCAGCGGAATCGGCTCCCAATCAACGGGATATGCGCCAAACATTCCTCCGCCTTGCAGCCATCTATCACCCCGATCGCGCCTCCGATGAAGATACCCAAGCCCAAAACACCGAAATCATGAAGGAAATTAACCGGGCCTATAAAGATGGTGATTTTGCCCGGTTATTAGAATTAGAGCAGCAGACCCTTAATGAAACGGTAGAAACCCTTGAAAATAGTGATGATTTAGAAAAGGTCTGTGCTAAGTTAAAACGGGAAAATCAAAAGCTCCGGGATCAATACGAGGGCATTAAGCAAGAATTACGCCATCTCCGCAATGATACCCATGAAGGGGAGATGGTGAAAACCTATCGTCAAGCCCAAAAGGTGGGATTAGATATGTTTGCCCAAATGGAGCAGGAAGCCCAAATGGAAGTTGAAAATATGACTAAAATTCGTGATTTTGTGCAGGATTTTCGAGATCAAAAAATGACAATTAAGGACTTTCTCCGGGGGCCAGAACCTAAGCGTGTTATGGTGGTGAATCGCCCCAATGGCGAGAAAGTGATCATCCGTTTGGATGATTTGCAAGATCTAGATCTAGATCTAGATTTCGATGACTTTTTCTAGGCTTTGGGGGAAGACCCTCACCCTAAATCCCTCTCCCAGAGCGGGAGAGGGACTTTGAATACTTCCCATTTCTCACTTCTCACTTCCCACTTCCCACTCCCTACTTCCCACTCTCCACTGCAACACCCGAACGCAAGGATGCAGAATAAAGGGCTAAACCGGCCCAAATACAGCCAAAGGTGAGGGCATGGGTGAGGGTGAAGGGTTCGCCATAGAGGAAAACGCCGACGAGCAATTGTAAACTGGGGGCGATGTATTGCAAGAAACCCATGGTGGAGAGGGGGAGTTGTTTGGTGGCGGTGTTAAACCAGAGCAGGGGCATGGAGGTGATCACGCCGGCCCCGATCATCGCAACAATGAGCAGGGGCGATTCCCCCCAATGGCCCACACCGCTTACCTGCCAATACCCCACCAATAGCAGCGAAATCGGGGCAAGGACAATGGTTTCGACGGCTAAACCGACGAGGGGGCCAATGGCCACGAGTTTACGCACCAGGCCATAGAAGGCGAAGGAAAAGGCGAGGCCGAGGGCAATCCAAGGGACTTGCCCCACGTTGAATACTAACCAAGCCACGCCTCCAAAGGCGAGGGCGACGGCGAGCCATTGCTGGCCATTGAGTCGCTCTTTAAAGACGATCATCCCCATAAGGACGGTGACGAGGGGGTTGATATAGTAGCCAAGGCTGGTTTCGACAATGCGATCGCTATTCACCCCATAGATATAAATTCCCCAATTGAAGGCAAGGAGCGTTGAGGTGAGGAGGAGGGCTTTGAGGAGTTGGGGCGATCGCCCCACGGGTTGTAATTCGGGTAAACGGTGCTGCCATGCCAAAATACTCAATAAAAACACCATCGACCAAATAATCCGATGGCTCAACACCTCCAGGGCGGGAACACCGAGAAACAATTTCCAATAGACGGGTAAGAGTCCCCAGGAAGCATAGGCGAGAATGGCGTAGAGGATGCCGGGCTTGGCGGGGGAAGATGCGGTCATGGGGCAACAAGAGCAAAAATTCCCATTGTAACGAGGATCGATGTCGGGTGTAGGATAGGCAAGAATGCAATCAACAGGGGAAGAAGAGGATGAGGGAGCGATTCTCCGATGGAGAGGCTACGCCAACGCAAACGGTGGGGGTGATTGGGGGGGGGCAGTTGGCCTGGATGATGGCCATGGCGGCGGAATGCTTGGATTTAGATTTAATCGTCCAAACCCCAAACCCTACCGATCCGGCGCTGGCGTTGGTGAAGCAGGGAATTTTTGCCCCCATCGCAGATGTGAGGGCAACTCAGGAATTGAGCGATCGCGCCTCGGTGATTACGTTTGAAAATGAATTTGTCGATCTCGATGGCTTGCAAGTTTTGGCGGATCGGGGGGTTTGTTTTCGCCCCAGTTTGGCCAGTTTACGCCCCCTCTTGGATAAGTATGAACAGCGGCAAACCTTGGCCCGCTTGGGTTTACCAACCCCGAAGTTTGGGCCATTGACGACAGTGGAGGCGATCGCCTCTGACTATGGTTTTCCGGTGGTGATCAAGGCCCGTCGCCATGGCTACGATGGGCGGGGGACGTTTATGGTCAAAGATGAGGCCCAGTTGCGGGCATTGTGGCCGGGTTGGCGGTTAGGGGATTTGCTCGTGGAGGAATTTATTCCCTTTGAGCGGGAGTTAGCGGTGATGGTGGCGCGGGGCATCGGGGGGGAGGTGCAGCTTTATCTGGTGGTGGAGACGGTACAGGTGGATCAGGTCTGTCGGCGGGTGTTTGCGCCCGCCATGATTCCTGAAAGTGTGGCGGAGGAAGTAGGGGCGATCGCCACTACGTTGATCACCGCCTTAGATGCCGTGGGGATTTTCGGCATTGAGTTGTTTTTAACGGCGGATGGGCGGGTATTAGTCAATGAAGTTGCCCCCCGTACCCATAACTCTGGTCATTACAGTTTAGAATGCTGCGATATTTCTCAATTTGCAATGCAGTTGCGGGCGGTGACGGGTCAACCCTTACCCCCTCCCCAATGGCGTTGTCGGGGGGCGGTGATGGTGAATTTATTGGGGTTTGAGGTTTCGGAGTCGGATTATTTAGCAAAACGAGAAACGCTTGCTCAAATCCCCGGCGCAGTGGTGCGATGGTATGGCAAAGGAACATCCCAACCGGGTCGAAAGTTGGGTCATGTGACGGTCTGTTTAAATTCTGAACAATGGAAGGATCGGGAAGCCATTGCCAGCGCAATCGAAAACCATTGGTATGGTCAGTAGGGGCGAAAATTTTTCGCCCCCCCACCCATCCACGTTAGGACTAAAGTTGTAAATGCAAACCTTCATTCAACGTTTTTGAGCAATTCTCATTATGGATTTTTCAGGCGTTTTCGAGACAAAAATCTCGTCTATAGAGCAATCCTCAAAAGAAAAATGATGTTTTTCACCTGAGGGGTCATCTAAACCGCGAGAATTGTTCCCAAACTGAGAACTGCTGAACGTTTGTAGTCTTGACCCTGGGGCTACCAATTGCGCCATTTGCCTTGATTTTTGCCTGTTTGAACTTGCTCATAGCGTTCGAGCAATTGTTGATAATCGGGGGATTTGGCCCACCGTTGGATTTCCCTCGCTCGTAAAACTGGGAAAGGATGGGTGCGTTGCTGAACTTGGGCTTGGCGGAGGAGATTACCCAGATCCCGCTGGGCGATCGCATCGTAGGACTGGGCCTGAGCCACAAAAGCCTCCAAATTTAACAGGGGGGCTAACCGAGGCGATCCCCCCGAAAGCTTCATTAATACCGACATCACCACATCAGGATTTTGAGCCGCTAACAGGGCGGCGCGATCGCAACTAAACTCCGCACACCGCACCCAAGTTAACAATTGATCCTGCAACGCTTGGGTCAACAACGCCCCCCACCCTGGCAGTAAATTCGTCGCCAATACCATCAAATTCGCTAGGGTTAAATAAACCCCATGCTCACATTTCAAATGGCCCAACTCATGGCCAATCACCGCCTGCACCTCTTCCCAAGTGAGCAATTCAATCAGGGAAGTATGGAGGACAATAAAAGGCCGCTGGCCCCGCATTGCCAAAGTGTAAGCATTGGGGGCCGGGTTTTGCTGCACATACAATTCCGGCGGCTCCAGATCCAACACCGCGCAAGCCTCCAAGAGCAGATCGTAAAGTTCCGGCAGTTGGTTCGGCCCCACCTGGACACTAGCGGCAATATTGTTGATAAAGAAAAACTCCTCGGCCACAGGACTGAGGAGGGAACGAATCACCACATCCAAGCCCGGTAAAGTTTGCAGGGCTTGGGTGGCTTCTTGATCGAGGGGATGGCGGAATTGGGGGGCTTGGAGGCCCCGCAGGGGGATTTTAGCGGTCATGGGCCCAGGGGCGAGGGGGTTTAGTCAGCGAGCCATTGTTTAACCCGCTGGAGAGATTTCCAGTCAGGTTTACGGGTCAGACCATCTTCAATGTTTTCCAAAACATCCTGACGGATTTCCTCACTGAGGGACATCATGTCTTGGGCGGCTTCGATGTGGCTGCGCACACCGGCTTGACCGGCATCGAGCATGGCAAGGGCAAGGTTGATCCGGACTTGGGGAGCCTTGGGATCGAGCTTGACCCCTTTTTGGGCGGCTTTGAGGGCAGCGGCGGGCTTGTCGCAGAGGAGATAGAGCCAAGCAAGGCTAGACCAAGCGGCGGCGTTTTTGCGGGCGCGATCGCACACTTCCCGAAACACAGGAATCAGGGTTTCGGGGCTTTCCCCCGCTTGGTAGCGTTCTAGTCCGCTTTCGTAGAGGGTAGCAACGGAATCGGTCATTGTGGTTTGAGTGATGAAAGGGCAGACAATACTTTAGGGGCGATCGCCCCCCTGTACAAGGTCTGCCGATGTTGATCTAGACCCCGAAGGATTTACCACAGCCGCAGGTTTGGTTCGCGTTAGGGTTGGTGAATTGGAACCCACCGCCAATCAGGGCGTTGCTGTAGTCCAAAACCAAGCCATAGAGGTAAAGCAAGCTTTTGGGATCACAGATGATTTTAAAGCCGTCGTAATCGTAGACTTCATCATCAGGGCGGGCATTGCCGATCTCTTCAAAATCCATGGCGTAGGACATCCCAGAGCATCCCCCGTTGCGTACCCCCACCCGCAGGCAAAGGTCTTGCCCCTGTTGCTCCCGCAGGAGTTGGAGGTGCTTGAGGGCGGTTTCGGTGAGGAGGATTCCCCGTTGCATGGTTTGGGTTCCTTGGGTCATAGCGGCTCTCCGTTGAACAATTTTTGTCGGGCAATGGCCCAGCTAGACCCTATTCTAGCGAGGTCTGCGGCAATTGTGGGCCAGGGGGCGATCAACTCGGTAGTCGGGGCGAAAAAGTTTGCGCCCCTGCATCAACTACAGGCTTGCTTAATTTCAGAGGAACAACACAATTCTTCCGGGAAAGAGGCGAAAACATACATAAGTCGAGTAAAATTTGATGGTACGGTCAAAGTCTGAGGGAAAATTATAATTTTGCCTAATGTAAGTCAGCCCCGCCTCTTATCCTTTACCCTCGACGGTTGGACTGCTCTAGGGGGACAAGTTTCTGTATCCCTAGTTGATCGAATCGGAGTGCTAGTAGGGCGAAATGGGGCTGGCAAGTCAGCTATCCTTGAAGGTTTTGAAGCTATCTCATTATGGGCTGTTGGTAGATTTGCTGGGTCTCGGCAGTTTAATATTGATATCATTCCAAAGATATTAGAGGTTGAGATCTTAACACCCAATGAGCGACGACTTCAGTACAGATATGAGCTTGTAGTTTTATCTAATTCTACTGATGAGTTGGATTCATCCATGGATTACTCTGTAACCGAGAGTTCCGAAGAGAGCCAATTTTCTTGGAACGAAAATTGCCAGTATCTTGATAGAGAACAAGAAGTTTTATGGACTACTGATGTTGGAGTAACAACTTTCAATGACGGCAACATTGCTATTCTTGGAAGCACTAGCTCACTGCGCCGAACAAAATTATCAGAAAACCCACGGCTAAAGCTACCTGATGAAATGAAATGGGTTTATGATGTTTTAAGTGGAGTCCGCCTTTTAGGGAAAACTTCTATCCGACAAACATATATTCGTCGCGAATGTCTCCTAAAAGTATCAGGAAAACGCTATTTTCTTTCTTCTGGTTTTCTCTCCAGAGGGATAGATAGTTTGGCGTTTAAGATAATTCACATGAAGCCAGAAGAGCTTAATGAATTTGAAAGTATTTGTCGGCGGATTGGGATTGGCAGCAAAATAACTATAGAAAAATTTGTTTCAAGTGAGGAAACTAAAGAAAGCAGTGGAGAAGAAAGCGAAAAATATATTGCTTCGGTCTTATTAGATGGCGTAAATATTGGTTTACTCTCCGACGGAACACTGCGAGTCTTAACACTCCTCATAGAACTGATCGTCTCCTATCCTTGCACAACGACAATTATTGAAGAGCCGGAAACTCAAATTTACCCTGGAATGTTAGCAAAACTACTGAACGAAATTGAAGCATATACATTTGATAAAAATTTAATGCTCTCAACTCATTCACCGCAAGTAGTCGCATGGACTAGCCCAGATAAAATTAATTTAGTTTACCGAGATCAAGGACGGACAATGGTTCGGAAACTCCATGAGGAGGAGATTCAAAAAGTTGTTGAGTATCTTTGCGAAGAAGGCGACTTAGGCGAGTGGCTATACAGTGGAGTTCTTGATGAATAGCTGTGTGATTGCTTTGATTGCTGAAGACGATACGGACTGCGATACTGTCCGAAAAATTGTGCATCGTGTACTTGGGAAAAATACGAAAACAAAACCTTGGGCATCGAAAGGATGCAGCACCCTCAAAAGGAAGTTGTCAGCAAAACTTAAAGTCTTATCTAATGAAGGTTGTAATGCTTTTGTTATTATTCATGATTTAGATCGGAACCCACAAAATGAATCCCTTAATGATGAAGCAAAATTGAGAGAAATGTTGAAGGTAGCATCATCTGAAGTTGAAGCTGTTAAGAGACATATTTGCATTCCAGTTGAAGAATTAGAAGCTTGGTTTTGGTCTGATCCAGATGTTGTCAAGCACGTTGGACGAGGGAAAGGTAAGGCAGCGGCAAATCCTCATTTAATAAATGACCCGAAGGAGGAGTTTAAAAAATTATCACGTGGTGAAAATAGAAAGCCCCGTTATAGTACCAACATGAACGTTGAATTGGCAGAAATGCTAAATTTGGAGCTTTGCTCTGCTCGCTGCCCTTCGTTTAACGATCTTCTCAATTTTCTTAAATCTTTATGAATATCGCCTATACTGAAACACTGTTCAATTGTTCATAGTGTAGCTGACATTCCGTAGGTTGTTCAATAAATGGTGCGTCAGCCGTTAAGCTGATCTTTTGTATCATGAATGAATCAATCTGACGCACCCTACGATACTTTAATGATCTTCTCAATTTTCTTAAATCTCTATGAATATCGCCTATACTGAAACACTGTTCAATGGTTCATAGTGTAGCTGACATTCCGCAGATTTTTCAATAAAACGTCATGGTCTGTAAATTCCCTGCTCCAGATCTTCCTAAGGGGAAACGGTTTGGCCTCTGGAGCGATCGCCGCAACACCCCTATTATCCCAATCGACTACAATAGCCCCAAATTCTGAATCATCTAGGAAATTAGATATGTTGCGGCGATCGCTCCTCATCGGTTTATGTAGTTTGCTCCTCCTCTTTGGGTTTAATCCCTCTGCCCTCGCCCTCGGTGGGCCACAGCCCCCTATCGGGGAACTGGCTCCGGCATTCAACCTCCCCACCAATCCTGATGGTGAGCCGGTTTCCTTGGCGGATTATCGCGGTCAATGGGTGGTGCTGTATTTTTACCCCAAAGACTTTACCCCCGGCTGTACCTTAGAGGCCAAGCGATTTCAGCAGGATTTGCCCCAATACCAAGCCCGCCATGCTCAAATTTTGGGCGTGAGCGTCGATGATGTGGCATCCCATCAGGAATTTTGCGACAGTGAGGGCTTAAAATTTCCCCTCTTAGCCGATGCTAAAGGCACAGTCAGCAAAGCCTATGGCTCTTGGTTGGGGATGATGTCCCTGCGCCATACCTATTTGATTGATCCTAATGGCATTTTGCAAGAAATCTTTTTAGGGGTACGTCCCGCCATCCATAGCCGCGAAGTGCTTGCGCGTTTAGATCAATTGCAAGGCTCTGGGACGGGAGTATAATTTTGAGGATGTGGTTTTACTGTGGGTGTCCAGATGTCGGTGCAGACTTCTCTCGGGGCGATCGCCCAAACTTTTGCCCAGCATAACAATGCGTTACGGTTACGCAAGCTGATTTTTTGTGCCTGTACTCAACGCTGGGAGAGCGATCGCACCCGCTTAGAAGCACAACCCTGGCCCCAACTGCTTCAAGACCTCTATTATCGCTATCCCAACCCGGAAGCCTTGGGGGATGCCATCTTTGGGGTGGTGAAGCAACTCAATCGTCAGGGCGAATATTCCCGCCTGGCTCAGATGATTCTCGATCAACTCACCCCCGTTTATGGCGAGGAGGCAGCCGAAGATACCCAATTCTTGCCAGACCAGACCCAATTTCTCCCAGAGCAAACCCAATTCTTCGCCCCCGCTCCTCCCCACCTCGATCCCGATAACCCTGATACCCCGACGCTCCTGACCATTGCCCAAACCCTCAACGCCACGGATCAAAATCTACGCATTCGCAAACTGCTCTGGTGTTTACGGGAAAATCGTTGGGAAAACGATCCGCAAACGCTCCTGCATTTGGATCTAGCAACCTTAATGAGTGATTTACACCGGGAATATCCCACCCGTGATGATTTCCAGCAAGCCCTAGAGCAAGTGGTGGGCAACCTGAGCCGTCGTCGGGAATATGAGGCGATCGCCGCCACTATTTTAGAGATTATCAACCCCCTCTATCATGCCGTCTCCACCCCTGATCCTGAACTGCGGGACGAACTGCCTCCCATTGTGATGGTGATTGAGCAAACCCCTGCCGCCACGACGCTCCAATCCTTAGAAACAGAAGTCCATCTTCAGACGGTTATTTCGCCGCCGGATTTGTCGGAATTTCCTTCCCTGGATTTTCTCAAAGCCGACAACCCCACCACCACAGAATACGATCTCAAAACCAGTACGAACTTTACCCCCGCCCAGCCCCCCCCAGCATTACAGTCTCCGGCGGTGAAATTGCCCGACTATGACCGCTACGGAGTCCGGTTAGCAGTGATGAAATATGCCAATCCGCTGCGGGCTAAAATCCTGGCTTTTTCGATTTTGAACCACAACTTTGCCACCGATAGCCATGAGTGGTCAAGCCTCCGTACCCAACCCTTTGATGATCTGTTACGGTTGCTGCACGAGGAATATTCCACCTGGGATCAACTGGTGGAAAAACTGACGGCAACAGCGGCGGAATTGGAAGCTCCGGCGGAAAGTACCCAAGCGGCAGAGGCGATCGCCAAAGCCATGAAACCCTATTATCTCCCCAGTTTTAAGTAAACCTATGAATGCTCAACAACTGTGCGATCGCTACGCCGCCGGTGAAACGGAATTTGTGGCCGCTCCTTTAGGGGGGTTTAATCTCGCAGGGGCCGATCTGATTGGGATTAATCTCACCCGAGCCGACCTCCACAGCGCCAGCCTCATGTTTGCCTACCTCAGTCGCGCCAAACTAGCCAAGGCCAATCTCAGCAGCGCGAAACTCAGCGGCGCAAACCTCAATCAAGCCCTGCTCACCGGAGCCAACCTCCACAACGCCGACCTCCACGGCGCAAGCCTCCAGGGGGCGGATCTGCGCAGTGCCAACATCACTCTCGCCACGCTGTTAGATGCCAATCTCATTGAAGCGGATTTGCGAGGAACCAACCTCAGCGGCGCAAACCTCACCGGGGCCTGTCTCCGGGGCGCAAACCTCCGGGAAGAAAAACGCACCTATAGCTCCAGCTTGACAGGGGCAATTCTCTGCAATGTCGATCTCCAGGGGGCGAACCTGAAGGGGGCAGATTTGCCCAAGGCAAACATGAGCGGGGCCAATTTGCGGGAGGTGAATTTTCGCAATGCGGATCTAAGTGGGGCAGATTTGAGCGGGGCAGATTTGAGCGGCGCGTTCCTCTCGGAAGCAAATTTAAGCGGCGTTAACTTTGCCGAAGCCATTCTCACGGGGGCAAAAATGGAGCGGGTGCTGATGACGGAAGCGGATCTCACCAAGGCAGATCTCGCGGGGGCGTTGCTCATTGATGCCCGCATGGCTAAAACCCAATTGGTGGGCGCTAATTTAAGCGGCGTGCGTCTCAACCGCGCCGATCTCAGCCGCGCCAACCTCAAAAACGCCAACCTCACTGAAGCGGAAATGATTGAAACCTACTGCGCCCGCACGGATATGACGGGGGTCAATTTAACCAATGCCAATTTAGTCCGGGCGGAACTGAGCACCGCGATCCTCACTTGGGTAGAATGGCGGGGGGCAACGATGCCTGATGGTAGCGAGTATCGGGATTGAGTGGGAAGTGGGGAGTGGGAAGTAGGGAGTGGGAAGTAGGAAGTGGGGAGTGATGTAGGGGCGTTGGCGTAAGCCTGCCGGAGGCACAAAATTTTTCGCCCCTGCGCCGGTCTTCCCTCTATCCTCGGATTTTGTGGGAGAATGAAGGGGCTTAACTTCTAGGAATGAAGCAGTTTTAAACGTTATGGCCAGCAAAATTAAACGCGGTTCCCTGGTGCGGGCGGTGCGAGAAGCCTTAGCCAATAGTGTCGAAATTACCGCCAGTGATGCCCGGCTCCCGGCTTATTTGTTTGACAGTAAGGGGGAAGTGGTGGAAATTGACGGGGATTATGCTTTTGTGAAGTTCTATGTGCCGACCCCGGCGATGTGGTTGCGTTTGGATCAATTAGAGGCGGCGGATTAAGATGGCCCCTCAAACCCCCAAGGTTGCGGTGATTGGTGCGGGGCGGGTGGGGAGTACCTTAGCCCAGCGGTTGGTGGAGCAGCATATTGCTGATGTGGTGTTGTTGGATGTGGTGGCGGGGTTGCCCCAGGCGATCGCCCTCGACCTTATGCAGGCCCAAGGCTTAGAAAACCATGCCTACACCCTCACCGGAACCAATGACTATGCCGATACCGCCGGAGCTGATCTGGTGGTGATCACCGCAGGCTTTCCCCGCCGACCGGGGATGAGTCGGGGCGATCTCCTCGCCAGTAATACGCAAATTGTCGCGAAGGCGGCCCGGGAGGCGATCGCCCATTCCCCCGATGCCGTGTTATTAATCGTCACCAACCCCCTGGATGTGATGACTTATATCGCCTGGCAGGTGACGGGATTGCCCCCCCAGCGGGTGATCGGCATGGCGGGCGTACTCGATTCCGCAAGGTTGCAATATTTTATCGCCCAAGCCCTCGGCGTAGCGGTGGCAGATGTGCAAACCATGGTCTTAGGGGGCCATGGCGATTTAATGCTCCCCTTGCCCCGCTATTGCACCGTTGAAGGCGTACCCCTCACGGATTTACTCACCCCTGAACAAATTGCCCCCCTCGTCGATCACACCCGCAACGCGGGCGCAGAACTGGTCAAACTCTATCAAACCGGCAGCGCCTTCTATGCCCCCGCCGCCGCCATCACGCTCATGGTGCGAGCCATGGTACAGGGCCGCACCCGCCAACTGCCAGCAGCGGCCTACCTTCAGGGGGAATATGGCATCCATGATCTCTTTATGGGGGTTCCCTGCCGGATTAATGGCAGCGGCGTAGAAAAAGTGCTGGAATTAGCGTTAAATGAAACGGAGTTAGGGGCATTGCAGGCTTCGGCGCGATTCGTGCGATCGATGGTTGAGGAGGCGATCGGCCACAGCGCACCCATCACCACCCTCTAACCAAGAACCCGACCCTATCGTTCAACAATCCCGCTCTCCCCGAGAAGAGGAGTTGAGCATGGAAGGATTTGAGGAAACTTAATCATTTTTTAACCCAAAGCGACGCAACTTGATAAAGTGAAGGCTAACCTTTGCCCTCAAACACCCGGAGTTAAAACCCATGAGTGAACGCCCGATTATCCTCGGCATTGTTGGCGACAGTGCCGCCGGTAAAACCACCCTCACCCGTGGGATTGCCCAAATCCTCGGCGAAGATAACGTCACCATCATCTGCACCGATGATTACCACCGCTACGATCGCAAACAACGGGCAGAACTAGGCATCTCTGCATTAGCCCCCGATTGCAACTATCTCGATATTATTCAACAACACCTCGGCCTGTTGCGCACCGGCCAACCCATCCTCAAACCGATCTACAACCATGATACCGGGATGTTTGATCCCCCAGAATACATCGAACCTCGTAAATTTGTGATTGTCGAAGGTCTTTTAGGCTATTCCACCCGGACGATGTGTACGAGTTACGATGTCAAAGTCTATCTTGCCCCTCCTGAAGATCTACGCAAAACCTGGAAAATCAAACGGGACACCCGCAAACGGGGCTACACCGAAGCCGCCGTCCTCGATCAACTGGAAAAACGGGAACCAGATTCTGAAGCCTATATTCGTCCCCAACGGAAATGGGCTGATGTCGTCGTTTCCTTCTACCCCCCCACCGATGGCTCCAATGTTGATGATCTGTTGTTAAATGTGCGTTTAGTATTGCGGCCAACGATTCCCCACCCAGATTTTACCGAAATCCTCAATTCCCAAGGCAATCATTTAGGGGATGCGATCCGCCTCGAATTGGATCGGGATATGGGTAAGCCGGTGGATGTCTTGGAAATTGACGGCCATGCCACCGTCGATCAAGTCCATGAATTGGAGCGGTTGCTCTGTGCAGATGTACCCTATTTGGGGCAATTTTGTAGCTTAGAAGGCAATGAAGACATTGGTAAATTAGTCGGCACAACGGGGGAAATTCTCCAAAGTTATCCCCTGGCGTTAACGCAACTCTTAATTACCTACCATATGCTCAAAGCTTTGCGCGTCAACGTCTAACCGATTCATATTTCCCCGCGATCTAGACTAAAGTTAGCTCAATTCGTCCTGCTAATTTTAGTCTCTTTATTTTGCCAGCGATCGCAATTGTAGGGTGCGTCAGAGCGATTAACCCAGGATGTAAAAGAGTAGCATAACGGCTGACGCACCCTTTATCGAGCAACGCATATCAGCCCTAAAAGTATAGCAGTAGCGAAGGGGGTTAAGACATCGCGTAGGGTGGGCAATGCCCACCAGGAGAGGGTTTCAGACTTCTAAAAAGTCCTAATAATACTGACTACTGCTATAGCAGAAAATCCGATGGATCAGATCATGGAGTAGGGGCGAAAAATTTTTCGCCCCCATGACCATCAATTTTACAACCGAATTTCAGATTAACGGCTGACGCACGATCTTAATTCAGACATTTTTCCAATTTTCTGCTCCTCTAATCCTGATTTAAACCAAGCCGCTTACAAGCATCAAAGGCCGCCTGCTGTTCAGCCTGTTTTTTAGTTTTGCCCTGCGCTTTCCCATACTGTTTATTCCCAACCATAACAGTTGCTATGAAGATTGGGCTATGGGGCAATCCTGATTTAACCACCTCATAGTTTGGCAAAGATTTTTGTTTGGTTTGTGCCCAATGTTGCAATTTTTGCTTATGGTTTGAACCCTGAGCCATACCATTTTGACGAGAATCTAATGGTGCTGACTTATCAGCCATAGATTCAATAAATGGGGCCATAAATTTTGTCACAGCCTCTAAACCAGAATCGATGAAATAGGCTCCTAACACCGCTTCAAAAGTATCAGCGAGAATTTTTTCATTAGCAGGATTGTTGCCATGTCCCACCTTAACAAATTTTTCGAGGTTCAATACCTTAGCAAACCGTGCTAAATTTAGATTATTCTCAACACTGATTTTCGCTTGGGTCAGTTGTGCTTCACGGTGACGGGGATTTTTTTGATAAAAGTAATGGGCAATGATTAAGCCGATCACGGTATCACCCAAAAATTCTAGGCGTTCATTATCATCATCCACTTGATGAGGATTTTCATAGAAGTAACTGGCATGGGTCAAAGCTAAATCTAGCATCTTCACATTTCTAAACGGAAGCTCTTTAAGCAATGGTGCATAGGCTTCTGTTAATCCTTGATTTTCTGGTGCTTGTTCCTGGATAGGCTCGTTGAGACTTTGAGCAATTTGTTTGAAAAGTTCTGTGCATTGCTCTTCGAGTTTGGTGCGAATTTTTAGACGCAAAATATGTGTTAAGCGTTCTATTTTATCCAACGCCCGAAAGGTATCCCGCAGGTCAAAATCATCTTGATGGGCATGGCGATTCCGAATGTGCCGTATTTGGGAAAGCAAGAGCTTGGCTTCTGTTTGATCTTTTTCGTCAATGATTTCTTTGAAGTCATGCCAATATTGCTCAATTGCTGTTAGCAAAAAACAAATGTCTTGATCTTGGCTCAATTTATTTTTACGCCGCACTTGATCGAGTGATGCAGGATCAATTTTGCCAATAACGAGATGATACAGTTCATCCCGTAGATCCAGTAAGTCTTGATCAATCATTTCCCGATACATCGTCATGGTTTTTACCCCATAGTTCTGTATGATCACTACATTGCGTCTTTTCTGTGCTACGCAGGATCTCAAGGGTGAATGCCGTAAAGGGTTTGTCGTGAAAACCGAATCCGCAACAGGAAACCCGTTAGCATAAGCATTGGACTGCTTTGCCTTCTGGTAGAGGTAAAGATTTCGGGAGTGCATGACTGGGCAGAAGTAATACAAGGGATCAAGATCATTGTTTTTTATTAACGATACAAATCAAGTTCCTCCTCTGAAATTAGCGTGAGCTTTTCCAACTGAACAGCAATTGCAAGAGGCGATCGCTCAAACAATTGAGCAAGATCTTTGATCCTAGGATTTTTTTCAAATTCCTGTGTTAGCGCAACTTTTTCCTGCTCACTCCAAGGAAAATGTGATCTTGGGGGGCGACCCTCCACAATGTTTTTTTGCCGACGCTCTTCATGAGTTAGTCTAGGCTTTCTAGTCTGTTCGAGCACATATAGTTCTTCAGCCAATGCAAACAAAATACGAATGACATCAGGCCGATTTGTTAAAGAGTTTTCGCTTAAAACCTCGCCTGTTTTGGGATTAATTCCATTTGCCAGAAGCTTAAGTTGATCAATCAGATTCACTCAAACCCTCCTACTTTAATCAGAGGGAAAGTAGAGTTCATCAAAAAAAAGCAAGAGAGCGTGTCAATCTTCAAAAACCTCTTTAATACTGCCGTGAATTTCTCTGTCAGGAGGACGCTTTTTGAATTGCTCATGACTGTAGATCCATAAAGGTTTAACAATACGGTCAGTTTCATTGACTAAATAAACTAAACGAAGTTGTCCAGAAGCCCCTGGGCCGATTTTGATCGTCAGTTTATGGAATGTCCATGGCTCAGGGATTCGGGTTCCTCTTGGTAATGGTTCATCCCTAGAATTGCTAGGGTAAGGATCATGCAACAGACCTCGGAGTACTTCGCCTACCACATCTTTAAAATCATTCCCATAAGCTTTACTTTTAGCCAACCTCCTAAACGTTCTGTTAAATTGATCTGTTGCTTCAAGAGAGAAGCGAAGTGAGCCAGTCATTGACCTCTCCCTCCTCGATGTATTTGGGGGAATTTGTAGGTTGATCAAAGGCTTGATCAAGGAGATGGGCAAGACATCTTCGATAATCAGGATGATTGCGTTCAATCTCCTCCAATTTCTGATGACCCAGTAACTTCATATCTTCAATGGCAATCGGCTCTGTAGAGCGTGCATAGGAAGGAAGACCTTTCCGTGCCTTTTTCCAAGGAAATTCAACATGGGTCATTCCACTCAAATAATAAGCGTGGTGTTGTCCAAAATAATCCCAAACTTCCTCTACTAAATCTTGACAAGAACTAGGAATTTTAGCAAGAAAATCCTGATCAGGAATGGGTAACTGTTCAGCCTCAAACTCTGAATAAAAATGATAGGCTTTGGGGCAAACTGGCCCATAGCGCCACGCTTGGATTTCTTCTTTAAATAAACATTGATCAAACAGAGCGAGATGCAAGCTTTGAGCATAATACAAAAGCTTCTGCAACTTCATATTGGTCATTTGTTCTTCTTGCCCATCTTCATAGGCTTTAATAATGAAGAATTGAGCAAAATCTAAACAGTTAGGCATCCCACTAACTCCTAATCGTTTTAATTGAACGATGCTTTCTATTTTAACCCAGGGGTGAGGGCGAAAGGTTTTTCGCCCCTACGGATTTGGGGCGATCACTCTGTTAAGACCCAGGTGTCTTTACTGCCTCCCCCTTGGGAAGAATTCACCACTAACGAACCTTTGCGTAGGGCGACCCGCGTTAAACCGCCGGGATGGACATGGATTTCGTCGCCCCGATGGAGAATGTAGGGCCGTAAATCTACATGACGACCTTCGATCTGATCCTCGATTAATGTTGGCACGCGGGAAAGGCAGAGCGTCGGTTGGGCGATATAGTTGCGAGGATTGGCGCGGATTTTGTCCGCAAATTCTGCCCGCTCCTGCGGTGTGGCTTGGGTTCCTACCAACATCCCATAGCCCCCGGCTTCATTGGCCGCTTTCACAACTAACTGATCCAAATGGTCTAATACATACTGCCGATCGCTATCCCGCCAACAGAGATAGGTGGGGACACTGGCTAAAATTGGCTCCTCTGCTAAGTAATAGCGGATCATCTCCGGCACATAGGCATAGACTACCTTGTCATCGGCTACCCCCGTTCCTGGTGCATTGGCTAGGGCCACGCGCCCGGCCCGGTACACTGCCATCAGCCCTGGCACACCTAAAAACGAATCGGGACGGAAGACTTGGGGATCTAAAAAGGCATCATCCAGACGACGGTAGAGGACATCGACGCGGCGTAGGCCCTTTGTGGTGCGCATTTGTAAATAACCATCGACGACGACGAGATCCCGACCTTCCACTAACTCCACTCCCATCTGTTGGGCGAGAAAGGAATGCTCATAATAGGCAGAGTTGAAAATACCGGGGGTCAGCACCGCCACCGTTGGGTTTGGTAATTGGGGCGGGGCGAGATTCAAGAGCGTTTCCAGTAATTCACTGGGGTAATCATCCACGGGCTGAACGGCCATGGTTTGGAAAATATTCGGGAATGTGCTTTTCATCACCCGGCGATTTTCTAAGACATAGGAGACCCCGGAGGGAACCCGAAGATTATCCTCCAGGACGTACCATTCTCCGGTGCGATCGCGCACTAGATCCGTTCCTGTAATATGACACCAAACGTTTTGGGGCGGCTGCAACCCTTGACAGGGGGGGAGAAAGCCAGGGGCAGAGGCGATAATTTCCCGGGGAATTTTGCCATCCTCAAGAATTTGCTGACGGCCATAAATATCGGCAATAAACAAATTCAACGCTTGAATCCGCTGCTTCAACCCCTTCGCTAGCCAGTCCCAATCCTGAGCCGCAATAATCCGGGGCAGAATATCAAAGGGAAACACCCGCTCCACCCCTTGATTGTCGCTGTAGACATTGAACGTCACCCCCAGCTTAAACAGGGCCACCTGGGCGGTTTTTTGATACTGCTGTAATTCGGTGGGACTGAGGCGGCTCATCCATTCCAGCAGTGGGGCAGCACTAGGGCGGGGCTTACCCATCGCCTCAAACAGTTCGTCATAGAAGCTCTCGGCTTGGGGATCGTAATTTTCCATCGCGCTACGGGGGCAAAAGGGTATTTCCTAGTCTAGCTTTGGGGAAAGGGGCCGGAGATTTTGTAGCCCAAGCTACCGCTGTCGGGATTATGGCCAGGTGAGGGGGGATCCCGCTTCACGAACCCATTGCCCCGCGACCCCTGCCATAAAATGATAGGATTGCATTTGCTATCCAGGTAATTAAGGTTAGGGCATGGCCGAAACATTATTTTTTAACGCGCTGCGGGAAGCAACCGACGAAGAAATGGCACGGGACCAAACTGTGATGGTTCTGGGGGAAGATGTGGGCCAATACGGTGGCTCCTATAAGGTGACGAAGGGCCTCTATGAGAAATACGGTGAATTGCGGGTTCTCGATACGCCCATCGCTGAAAATAGCTTTACGGGGATGGCCGTGGGGGCAGCGATGACCGGCCTACGGCCCATCATCGAAGGGATGAACATGGGGTTCCTGCTCCTGGCCTTTAACCAAATTGCCAACAATGCCGGGATGCTCCGCTATACCTCCGGCGGGAATTTTAAAATTCCCGTGGTGATTCGTGGCCCTGGGGGGGTGGGGCGACAACTGGGGGCGGAACATTCCCAACGGTTGGAGGCTTATTTCCATGCTGTACCAGGGTTGAAGATTGTCGCCTGCTCTACGCCCTACAATGCGAAGGGGCTGCTGAAGGCGGCGATTCGGGATGATAATCCGGTGCTGTTTTTTGAGCACGTTCTGCTCTACAACCTCAAGGAAAACCTGCCGGATCATGATTATATTTGCCCCTTGGATCGGGCGGAACTGGTGCGGCCGGGTCAAGATGTGACGATTCTCACCTATTCCCGGATGCGCCACCATTGCACCCAGGCGATGAAGCTGATCGAAAAAGAGGGCCTCGGTTATGATCCCGAAATTATTGATCTCATTTCCCTGAAGCCCTTTGATCTGGAGGCGATCGCCGCCTCGGTGCGGAAAACTCATAAGGTGATCATCGTTGAGGAATGCATGAAAACTGGGGGGGTTGCCGCTGAATTAAGTGCGTTGATCACGGAAGAATTGTTTGATGAACTGGACGCGCCAGTGTTGCGGATGTCTTCCCAGGATATCCCCACCCCCTATAACGGGATGTTGGAGCATTTGACGATTATCCAGCCCCCGCAAATTGTCGCAGCGGTGCAAAAGATGATGACAGCCCAGGTTTAGGTTTAATTATGCAAAAACACAGTCTCACCTTTGCCACGATTATCGGCCTGGTGTTGGCGGCGATCGCCCTCTTGATCGTCCTGCCCCTGAATCAGGGTCTCGACCTCAAAGGCGGGGCGCGGCTGACGCTCCAGGTCAAGCCCACAGAAGAAATTACGACGATTACACCAGCAAACCTAGCCGATGCCAAGCAGGTGATTGAAAACCGAGTCAATGGTTTGGGGGTTTCTGAACCCCTGATCCAAATTGTGAACCCGGATAAAATCGTCGTCCAACTGCCGGGGGTGACTGATCCAGAGCAGGCCGAACAGGTGTTAGGGGAGACGGCTCAATTGGAATTCCGGGCCCAAAAACCGGGGAGTGAGGCCCAGTTACAAATTGAATCCCAACTGGAGGCGATCGCCCGCGTCGAACTCGAAGAAGTGGCCAACGATCCCGCCCACACCCCCGAACAACTGGCCGCCGCCCAGGAAAAACTCCGCACCGCCCATCTCGCCGTTGCCGATCTCTTTGAAAAAAGCGACCTCACCGGCAAATACCTCACCAACGCCGTCGCCGCCCCCTTGAGCGCTGGCGGTGAGCAATGGCAGGTAGAACTGGCCTTTGATGAAACCGGCGGCCAACTCTTTGCCGACCTGACCCGTTCCGTTGCCGGTACAGGCCGAGGTTTAGGGATTTTCCTCGATAACGTCCTGATCAGTGCGCCCCGCGTCGATGCCCAATACGGAACCACCGGGATCACCGGGGGCCGAGCCTCGGTGAGCGGCAGCTTTGACCTAGAATCCGCCACAAACCTCGCGATTCAACTGCGGGGCGGGGCCTTACCCTTCCCGGTGGAACTCGTGGAAAACCGTACCGTCGGCGCAACCCTAGGGCGGGATAGCGTCAACCGCAGCCTGATCGCGGGGATTTCCGGCCTGGTGTTAGTGCTGGCGTTTATGGTCGCCTATTACCGCCTGCCGGGGGTTGTGGCGGATGTTTCCCTGTTGATCTATACAGTCCTTACCCTCGCCTGTTATACCCTGATCGGCGTGACCCTAACCCTGCCAGGAATCGCCGGGTTTATCCTCAGTATCGGCATGGCGGTGGATGCCAATGTGCTGATTTTTGAGCGGACGCGAGAGGAGTTGCACGCGGGGAAAACCCTCTACCGTTCAGTGGAATCGGGATTTTACCGGGCATTTTCCAGCATTCTAGATAGTAATGTCACCACATTAATTGCCTGTGGGGCGTTGTTTTGGTTAGGGTCGGGGTTGGTCAAGGGATTTGCTCTGACGTTGGCCGTTGGTGTGGGGGTGAGTATGTTCACGGCCTTAACCTGTACCCGCACGATGCTTCTACTGGTGGTGTTGGGAATTCCGGGGGTGCGGCAACGGCCGGAACTCTTCTGCCCCAATTTGCCCCCTGTGGCCGTTAACCCTGAATAATCTGCGAGATAAAGCAATGCGATTGAATATTATCCAGCAAGAACGGCTCTGGTGGGGGATTTCCTTGGGGGCGATCGCCCTCAGTTTGATCGCCATGGCGGTTTCCTTCCAACAATTGGGCGCTCCCATTCGTCCCGGCCTCGATTTTGTCGGGGGGACAAGGCTGCAATTGAGTCTCGAATGTGCCGCCACGGAAACCTGCACCGAACCGATCAGCCCCGCCAATGTGCGCAGCATCCTCACCCCCTTAGGGTTAGAAGGCAGTTCTATCCAAGTGGTGGAAGACTACACCCTTTCCGTCCGCACCAAAACCTTAACCGTGGAGGAGCGCACCCAACTCACCGATCGCCTCAGTGCTGAAATTGGGGACTTTGACCCCACCACAATCCAGATCGACACTGTAGGCCCCACCGTCGGGGAAGAACTGCTTACCGCTGGGGTTCAGGCGCTCCTCGCCTCATTTTTTGGCATTGTCGTCTACCTCAGTTTTCGCTTTCGCTTTGACTATGCCGTTTTTGCGATCGTGGCGTTGGTGCATGATGTAATCATTACCGCTGGCTCCTTCGCCCTGCTGGGATTAACGGTAGGCACGGAAATTGATAGTCTTTTCCTCGTTGCCCTCCTCACGATCATCGGGTTTTCCGTCAATGACACCGTGGTGATCTATGACCGCATCCGGGAAACCCTCGAAGCCAGTGAACCCGGAACCTCCATTGATACCGTCGTGGATGATGCGGTAAATCAAACCCTCACCCGTTCGATTAATACCAGTCTGACCACGATTTTGCCGCTGTTGGGGATCTTCTTTTTTGGCGGGGATACGCTGCGAGATTTCGCCCTTGCCTTGATTATTGGTTTTCTCGCTGGGGTTTATTCCAGTATTTTTATTGCCAGTACAATGTTGGCTTGGTGGCGCAAACGACAGGAAAAAGATCTCCCTCTGACTCCTTCGGTGGCTAATCTTTCCGATGAAACCTAAACGCTAATGCCCGATGATCCCCAATTGGCAGCAAAAATTGAGCGGCTCCACCGGCTGACGGTGTATGGCCGCTGGTTAGCGGTGGGCGGGGCCTGGCTGGTACTGGCTCCTCCGGCGTTGTGGGCAATGCGGGAGCAAATTTCTCTGTTGCGGGAGTATTTCACTTGGGCGGGACTACGTTACGGTTTGGCCTTTTATCCCTGGAGTGCGATCGCCCTCGCCTTCTGTATTGGCTTTACCGCCAGTGTTCTGGTGTGGCAAAGTCGTAATATTCTTTTTGGCCTGCCCCAACGGGAGCGGCAGCGTTTAATCCATCAACTCATGGCCATTGAACGCCAGGGGCCAAGCCATCCCCTCGCCCGATGGTTTCCCCCCGAATAACCCCCCCATTCCCCGATGAAACCCACGTTTAAAACTGCCCAAGCCTGGGAACAAGCCCAAACCTTAATGCAACCCACCTTAATCCGCGTTGTCGATCACCTCCGGCAGCGGCTGGAGGCTTCCGATTGGCAGGGGGATTATGAAGAAATCGAGGAACCCTTACCAGGGTTTCAATTGCGCCTCACCCAAGGGGAAAGGGTGCATATTTTGAAGTTATGGGATCTTTGTTTTCAAGTTTGCTTTGTTGATTATCCGACGATAGATCTGGAGGTCGATCCCTTGGTGGATATCGATACCCAGTTATTGGATGGGGCGGGGGAGGTGGAATGGGAGGTTTTAGATCAGAAAGTGCGGGCGGTTTTAGCGGCGGTGTTTGCGGGGTTGGAGGAGGTTTCCCCGTCCTGACCCCTGATCCGCTAAAATGTTAAGAAATCTATAGTTTCTTGCCCCTCCTTGAGGTCAACCATGTCTCTTCCCATTCGCAACGTCGCCATCATCGCCCACGTCGATCACGGCAAAACCACCCTCGTTGATGCCCTGCTCAAACAATCCGGAATTTTCCGGGAAGGCGAAGATGTCCCCATTTGCGTCATGGACTCCAACGACCTCGAACGGGAACGGGGGATCACGATTCTGTCTAAAAATACCGCCGTTCACTACAAAGATACCCTAATCAACATTGTGGACACCCCCGGCCACGCCGACTTTGGCGGGGAAGTGGAGCGGGTGCTCGGTATGGTGGATGGTTGCATCCTGATTGTTGATGCCAACGAAGGCCCGATGCCCCAAACCCGTTTTGTGCTTAAAAAGGCTTTAGAAAAAGGCCTACGCCCGATCCTCGTCGTCAACAAAATCGATCGCCCCAACGCTGACCCCGATGTTGCCGTGGATAAAGTCTTCGATCTGTTTGTGGAATTGGGGGCCGATGATGATCAATGCGACTTCACCACCCTCTACGCTTCGGGCTTAGATGGTTATGCCAAGCCCACCCTGGCCGAAGAAGGCAAGGATATGGAGCCGTTGTTTAATGCCATTCTTCAACACGTCCCGCCCCCGGCCGGCGATCCGGAAAAGCCGCTGCAATTGCAAGTCACCACATTAGACTATTCGGAATATTTAGGCCGGATCGTCATTGGTCGCATCCACAACGGCAAAATTCTTGCCGGGCAACAGGCCGCCCTCTATAAAGATGATGGCAGCATTGTCAAAACCAAAGTCAGCAAACTCTTAGGGTTTGATGGCCTGGCACGGGTGGAAATCGCCGAAGCCTCCGCTGGGAATATTGTCGCCGTCGCCGGGTTTGCTGATGCCAATATTGGCGAAACAATCACCTGCCCCGACAACCCCCAAGCTTTGCCCCTGATCAATGTGGATGAACCCACATTGCAGATGAATTTCTCGATCAATGATTCCCCCTTTGCGGGTCAAGAAGGTAAGTTTGTCACCTCTCGGCAATTGCGCGATCGCCTCTACCGCGAACTAGAAACCAACGTCGCCCTTCGGGTCGAAGAAACTGATTCTCCCGATAAATTTGCCGTTTCCGGTCGGGGGGAACTCCATTTAGGGATTCTGATTGAAACGATGCGCCGCGAGGGCTATGAATTTCAAGTGTCCCAGCCCCAGGTGATTTATCGCGAAATCAGTGGCCAACCCTGCGAACCCTTTGAATACCTGGTGTTAGATGTGCCGGAAAATGCCGTCGGTAGCTGCATTGAGCGGTTAGGGCAGCGCAAAGGCGAAATGCAAGATATGCAAGTGGGGGCCAATGGTCGCACTCAGCTTGAGTTTGTGATTCCGGCGCGGGGGCTGATTGGTTTCCGAGGCGAATTTATCCGCCTCAGTCGCGGGGAAGGGATCATGAACCACAGCTTTTTAGAATATCGGCCGATTGTGGCTGAATTGGAAACCCGGTATAACGGCGTGATCATTGCCTTTGAGGAAGGGACAGCCACGTTCTACTCCCTCAAAAATGCTGAAGATCGCGGCGTGTTCTTCATTGAACCCGGCACAAAGGTTTATAAGGGCATGATCATCGGCGAACACAACCGCCCCCAAAACCTGGATCTGAATATTTGCAAAGCCAAACAATTGACCAACCACCGCGCCGCTGGTGGCGATGAACTGGTGCAACTTCAGACCCCCATTGAAATGAGTCTGGAGCGGGCTTTGGAGTATATTGGCCCCGGTGAACTGGTGGAAGTCACACCGCAATCGATTCGCCTGCGGAAAATTGACAGCAAGAAACTGGCAAAACGCTGATCCTGTAAGGGGTTGTGATATGGTGGGAGGGCAAAACAGGCTGCTCTCCCTCTGACAATGCCGAATCTAACCCCTATACTGGAAGTATTGAAGTATTCATGATTTGGCATTAGGGTGCTGGAGTTAAATCGGGCTAGGTAAGGGTGTGTTCAAGCCTTGCCGAGCGACTTTGAAACACGCAGTTGGTCATTCCCTAACCATGTCATCATTATCCCTTTCCACCGATCTTGATTTGATCAAAAGCCTGGATCCCAGTGCGATGGATCAAATCCTCTTTTATTTGGCCTTTAGTGCGATGCGCACCAGTGGCCACCGCCATGGTGCGTTTCTCGATGCGGCAGCGACGGCGGCTAAATGTGCGATTTACACCACCTATGTTGAACAGGGTGAAAATATCCGCATGACGGGGCATCTTCATCATATTGAGCCGAAGCGGGTCAAGGTGATTGTGGAGGAGATTCGCGAAGCGTTGACGAAGGGCAAGTTATTGAAAATGCTGGGTTCTCAAGAACCCCGCTATCTCATCCAGTTCCCCTATGTATGGTTGGAGAAATATCCTTGGCAGGGGGGGCAAGCTGGGTTAGCCCACGCATCGCGGTTGGTGCAAACCAATTTAACCGGTGAGCAAAAGCACTACATTGAAGAAAAATTGCCCGCTGAGATCCCCAATGCTCAACTGATTAATTCGTTTCAGTTTTTTGAATTAATTGAGTTTTTACATTTGCGATCGCAGGAAGACCTCCCCCCAGAACGACAAATGCCGATGAGTGAGGCGCTGGGTGAGCATATTAAACGGCGGCTGATCTATTCGGGGACGGTGATGCGGGTGGATAACCCCTGGGGTTTGCCTTTCTATGCTCTGTTGCGGCCTACCTATTCCCCTTCTGGTTCTGAGGAGCGGGCCTATACAGTGGTGGAGGATACGGCGCGATTTTTCCGGCTGATGCGGGATTGGGCGGAGGAGAAGCCGCCGGTGATGCGGTTATTGGAGGAGTTAGATATTCCCCCGGAGGATCTGCCAGCGGCTCAGGCGGAACTGGATCAGGTGATCCGAGCTTGGGCAGACAAATACCACCGCCAAGGTAGCCCAACGATGATTTTACAAATGGTGTTTGGCAATAAGGAGGAGTAAGCCTCTCTCTCTAAATCCCGCTCGTGCCATGGCCTATTTCATGGCATGGGCAGAGGAAGGCGAGGAAAAAACTTGCTGTGTTTTCTGCAAGCCTTTCCAGAAGACCATTTGCTAAAATGCAGGGGAAACCCTGAAACAACGATGATCATGCCTGCTGCTACGCTAACCATTGAAGATGTGTATGCCTACATCACTCGGATCTTGCCACCCACTGCCTTACTACAGTTAGCCGCGTTGATTTTGAATGGCTTGACCCAGCAAAATCAATCTGTTATCGATGAAAGCAACACTTGGACTGATCAAGATCAGTTAGAATTATCAGCTTTTTCTTTACAACACTTTAGTACAGCTTTTTTGGGCGATGAGGAGATAGCTGAGTGACTTTCAATGCTGGTGATATTGTCACCAATATTTCTCACTTGTAGTCCATCATGTTCTTTCAGAAAGGAGTTTGATGTAATGAACATACCTCATGAGCATGGCAGCCAGCATGTAAAGTTTTATATATAGTGTGCTTAATTATTTGTAGTGCTTCAATATTAATGTGTTATATTTTTCTAGAAGTCTATTCTGTGTCATCAATGAAGAAATTCGTAACTGTCAATCCCATAAGTGGATAGCCATTGTTTAGGGTAAATATAGTTAGACTTTTATTTATAAAAGGTTTAGATAAGTAAATACAGCAAATACAAATCTCGGAAATTCTCTAAGCGAAGTAATTTAGATACGCTACTATGTTGTTACTCGAAAAAGAGCTACTTAAAGAATTTGAAAGAGATGTTACTAAGGAGTGGCTAAAGATTTTGACAAAAGCCTTATCCTGTTCTGGAATCTCTGGAGAGAAGTCTCCCTGGGAAATGGCTGATCTTGCTTGCAAAGTAGAGGCTAGATGGAAGCAACACCCACGCTATAACTTAGCTGGATTATCGGCAGTGACAGGTATTTCAAAATGTCGCCTGCATTTACTATCAAGAACAGCAGCATTTTTCCCGCGAGAAAAAAGATTTCCTGAGTTGAGCATCAGTCACCATATTGAGGTCATGAAAGCCGATCCTGATAAAGCTATTTTTTGGCTTAAACAAGCTCGTGAGAAAGGATGGAACAGTAAGGATATTCGCCTGGCAATTGCTGGGGAAGGTGATCCTCGTAAATATTCATGGTTACGCTGCGGAACTTTCTGGTACTTTACCAAATGTGATAAACGTTTTGGGATTGACCATCCTGGCCGTATTCCTGGACAGATATCAGCAAATGTTATTCACTACTTTACTGATCCAGGGGATGTAGTTGTTGATTTAATGGCTGGTGGTGGCTCTACGCTTGATGCAGCACAATATCTAGAGAGACACTGTTTTGCCTATGATTTGACTCCTGTTCGTCCTGATATTAAACAGCATGATGTGTTGAAAGGATTACCAGAGGAATTAACAAAAGTAAATTTATTTTTTTTTGATCCGCCTTATGGATCAATTTGCCGTGGTTTTTATAAAGATCATACAAGCTGTTTGTCAAGAATGGATCAAAACAGTTTTCTTCATTCTTTGCGACAGATTACACATGAATGCAAAAAAATCTTATTGCCCAAAGGTCGATTAGCCCTCCTGGTGCAAAACGTTGCTAACTGGGAAGGTGACACAGTTTTTCAAGTGCTAGAGTTCCTGCTAAAAGATGGATGGCAGCTTGATCGACGCATCCAAGTACCATTATCCACACAGCAAATTCCCTCTGCTGTTATGCGATGGGCTAGGGATAATCGTCAACTGGTCAATATAGATCGAGATTTGTTAGTATTACGGTTAGATTAGCTACCCTCCCCTCATGTACACAACCGATCAAGCAAGACATCCCGCACTCCCTATTCCAGAACAATTTGCCAATGTACTGGAAACAGACATCATTGATTATATTGACAGCATCCGGCGGCTGGACGATCCTTCTATTACCACTGCTCTTCAGGAAGCGCGTAGGCGCATGGTTGATGGAAATATCATCTGTCTAGCACCAGACACTACAGGATTAGGGTCAATGGTTGCTGTTGATGGTGGTAATAATGTATTGCAAACTGGATCGGCTACCCAATGCTTTGTTTTATCCGTCTGCTATTCCTTACGCCCTGATTTTGATGTAAATTTTTCCATGGAGCGGCTAGTATTTGACAGTGGGGAACCAGCCGCCCTGATGTACGGTGTTCGTAATGCGATGGAAATTAGGGACGTTCATGATGCTCGTGAAGCTGAGAGCTTCTGTATCATTGATAACTCATGGGTATCACTTCTGCAAAATATTAACAGAACCCTAGTGCATTATGGGAATGCAACCCCTCATGATCAGCGTATTCTTGAACCCTTCCTGCGTCCCATGCTGGCGAACGGTGGACACTTCATCACGGCAATCAGACATCCCCGCAATATAGCCCTTTCCAAGGGCGGGGTATCAAGTTTATACTGTGATAGATATGGCGGTGGAGTGGTCAGTTTGCCAGACAAAGTGTTCCTGCTAGGCATTATGGAAGCAGGAGAATATACTGAACCAAAAGCACTAGTCGAAAGTGGTCAAGGACAGCTTAACGTCCACACCAGCGATCTGTTTACCTGTCATCAAACTGTGGAGAGATTCTACAATGCTGATTTCAATACGACAAGTGATGGTTTCATCTGCTCAACCTATTATAAACCTCATCCTTGGTCTCCCATCAAGCGTATAGAGTTTCATCGTGACCTGTTAATGAATGGACAACGTTTGTTTTTTGAGATGCTTGCCACGATTCGGGACAGCATGACCATCCCAACTATTCAAGAGCCACTTGAACAATTTATCGTGGATGAGATTGTCAGACGACATACAGGGCGAATACCTGATTTATATCAAACCGCTGGTGTCGCTAATATTCGCGACTTTAGCAGCGCATTTGCTATCCAGCTTGTAAGACGTTTACGAACCTAATTCATTACACTTTAAAGGAGAATTATGCCGGAATATATCAGCATTGGCTCAACACGCAAACGTCAATTTTATGGAGTTGTTCGTTCTAATTCACTTGGCAATGAACTGCTTGGTAAGCTTGGTTTTCTTCGTTTTCTAGCTGGAAGTAACATTGTATCAGTACTTTGTCAGATTGTTTCGGTGGATCGACGAAACAATGTTCATGAAGACGGTAGTTTTGGGCCAGTCATTGCCGCCAGAGGATCAATTCCTTACTTATCAGATATCGGTGACTACGAAGAAGCAGTAGCAAAGCCGATTGCTCAACAGGTGAACGGAGCACCGGCTCCATTACGGGCTAACCCACCTAGCGGATCGCAAATTGTCAGCTTAGATGATACTTCACTCGTACTAGAGGAAGGTGAAAATACAACTCCACAAAGAGTTTTCAATAGCTTTTCACCTGCCGAAGAACAGTATTTGCGTTATAGCGGTAATTTAATTGGAGAAAATATTTGTTTGCCATTTATTTGTAAAAGCTTTCATCCAAACGATGAAAATGGATGGGAAGAAGCAAGACACGCGCTATTCCTTGGTCGTTCTGGCTCTGGTAAAACCCACGCTGCCAAAATAATGCTCGCTATTTATTTGCTCTCTACACGAGGAATGGGAGCATTTATTCCAGATGGAAAGGGTGATTTCATCCGACCTTCGCGCGTTGATTTAAATTTACAAGCATTTCTTCAAGCTAATGGTCGAGACGTTGATGTAATCACTCTGGAAGATTTAAGATTAGAAGAAAGAAAACAGTTTGAACAGCTTTTAGAAATTGAAAACTTCAAAAATTTAGTTATTGGTAGTGCAACAGGTGAAAAATGGCAGCAACTTCTAGAACTTACCCTTTCTAGGTTCACGGATGACAGGGGAAATTTGATAGTACAAGGTGAATCAGCAATTACTCTAGAGGCTTTTCTAGATAATATCAATCAAAATATTCGTTTGGTTTATGCTGAGTCACAAAATGCTCTAAATCAAAGAGTTAACAGGGTGACAACTATGCAGGAAAATAATCAACGACGGATTAGAGAAGTTTTTGATGGAGTACTTAATCGCTTCACGAGAGGAATCTTGATCAATGATATTGTTGATGCAGTTTTGAGCAATGGTCAAATCTACTTTCTAGACATTCAATCTTTTGAAAATGAAGTCAATGTGTATATTTTAGGCACTCTTTATCGGCGATTTCGCAAAAGATCTTCATATTTATTTAATAGACACACTTATTCAAATGCAATTGTGTATGTGGATGAAGCTAACAGATTTATCCCACAAAACCCTGATGATGACCGTAAGGAGTTGGCGCGGGAACTAATAGACGGTATCCGCACTACCCGTCAGTATGGGCTTGCGTGGTGGTTTGCTGATCAGCGTCCCGCTTCTATCAGCAAGGATGCTTTCACCCAGATGGGAACTTATTTTTTTGGTAAAGGAATGAACGCTATTGCTGATCGTGCCAGCATGGAATCTGTTTTAGGCGCAGATGGCTGCAACATTTATGATTATGTTGTTACAGCAGGTGACAGACCATTTGTTGTAACTGGTCAGTTTATCGGAATCGGTTCAAGTGATTATGTACCTGTGCCAACAGAATTCTTTGGAAACTGGCAAGAACTGGCTGAAAATAACAACCGCGACTTTGAGACCCGTATTAGACCCATTGATAGGTGATGTTTCGCTAATGACGAAACATTTTTTCTTGTTACTTGACTCTGCCAAATAACGCCCTCCCGGAGGGATTCCGCCTCCCTCCCCCCAACAGGCGGCAGAGCCGCCCGATACCCATGCCATGGCAGAGCCATGGCACGAGATGAACTTAGACTGTGCTGAGTAACTGAGGGAAAGGCTGTAATGAGATCCTTACTCTAAAATAGATAAAAGAGTTGTAGGAAAAGGGTTGATGACGTTAGACGAGATACAAGATCAGGTATTGCAGTTGCCGATGGGCGATCGCTCCAGTTCTTGTCCCTCTCCAGAATTAGATTGCCCTAGCAGTCTAACAATTCGGGTGCAGCGTGGGTGAGATGCAAAGACTTTGGCAACCCCTGACCCGAAATGTTGTGCTGCTGAGATTGTTGATGGGGGCAGTCCTGCTAGGTTGTCTGTAAAGCATTTGGGCTTAAGGTTTTGTAGAATGGATAGTTAGGTAGCAAACCCAATCCAAGGTAAAAGACAATGCCGCAAACAGTTCTCAACCAAATTCTTAACCAATTGCAGGTGCTAGAGCCATCCGAGCTACAGCAGCTTAGTCAGGTCATTCAAGGATATTTGCAAGATAACAAAGTTTCTACAAAGCAAGCAGCATTCCATCAAGCATTAGTAGGATCTGGTTTGGTTCGGCAAATTAAGAACCCAAAGTTTGAAGGGATGGCACGCGCACCTCTTATCCTGGTTCAAGATGAACCTATCTCTCAAACAATCATTGAGGAACGCCGCTAAATGTCAGTCTATTTTCTAGACAGTAGTGCATTGGTCAAGCGCACTGGCTTGTTAAAGTAGGACGATTTCTGAAAGGTCTTTTGTACAACGGCTTCGGTCAATGAAAAACCAGTGATCCAACTTTAAGAGACCAGTGGACTGGCTCATTCCCGATGCCAAAGGGTTCCCTCTGGTTTATCTACCAAAATAATCCCCGCTGCTTTGAGTTGATCCCGAAGACGATCGCCCTCGGCAAAATTTTTCGCCTTGCGAGCAGCGGCCCGTTGGGCGATTAAGGTTTCTATGGCTTCATCGCTCAATCCTACGGTGCTTTCCGCCTCTGGTTCCCCCGCCACTAACCCCAATACCCCCGCCAATTCCACCAGGGTACGCCAACGGCCTTCGAGGTGGGGATTCGGCTCCACCTCGCCACCATGGATGAGAATATTCTTCACCTTCCGTAACTCCTTGGCCAGTTCAAACAAGATGGCTAACCCGTTGGGGGTGTTGAGGTCTTGATCCATCGCAGCTTGGAAGCGTTGGCGCAAGCCTGCTGAAGGCATATCGCCCCCTTCCCCATCCCGTGCTTTAGGATTTTGCCAACCCAACTCAGCAGCAAATTCATCCCCCAATTGCAGACCCTCCTTGAGGGTTTGCCAACCATTTTCCGCTGAGGCGATCGCCTCCGTCGTGAAATCCAACGGCTTACGATAATGGGCTTGTAACACAAACAACCGCAACACCATCGGATCCGTGGGCCGGTCGAGGAAATCGCGGATTGTGACAAAATTTTGCAACGATTTCGACATTTTATCGCCGCCGATTTTGACCATGCCATTGTGCAGCCAATAATGGGCCAGGGGGCGATCGCTCGCCCCTTCCGATTGGGCAATTTCGTTCTCATGGTGGGGAAAAATCAGATCCCCCCCCCCGGCATGAATATCAATCGTGTCACCAAAATGCGATCGCACCATGGCCGAGCATTCAATATGCCACCCTGGCCGCCCCGGCCCCCAAGGGGAATCCCACGCCGGTTCCCCCGGTTTCGCCCCTTTCCAGAGGGCAAAATCAAAGGGGTGCTGTTTCTTCTGCTCCTCCGTCCCCACCCGGCCACCGGCCCCGGCTTGCAGATCCGCCAAGTTCCGGCCCGAAAGTTTCCCATATTGGGGGAACCGCTCGACGCTGTAATACACATCCCCCTCAGCGGCGTAGGCAATGCCCCGATCGATCAGCGTTTGGATCAGGGCATGAATTTGGGGGATATGCTCCGTAACGCGGGGATAGGCATCGGCATCGAGGATATTGAGGCGACGCATATCGGTGAAATATTCGGCAATGTAGCGATCGCTCACCGCCGCCATCGTGCTGCCGTCCTTTTGGGCGCGGTTGAGGATCTTGTCATCAATATCCGTGAAGTTTTGCACATATTCCACCTGATACCCCCGCCAAGTCAGGTAACGGCGCAACACATCCCAAACCATATAGGAACGGCCATGGCCTAAATGGCAGGCATCGTACACCGTCACGCCACAGCAATAGAATTTCACCTTCCCCGGTTCAAGGGGCGTAAAAGGTTCTTCGGTGCGGGTTTGGGTGTTGTAGAGGGTGAGAGCCATGGGGAGAGCATACAAGAATAGATCCTTATCCTAAGGGGCGATCGCCGCCTGGGGCAATTCCCTAGGGTTAACGAGAGTTTACAAAAAGGGGCGATCGCCTTTTCTTGGGCTAGGCTAGCGGTCAACCGATGTTTGAGAAACCCTGAACAAAAATTATGACCTATCGCATTTTGGCCCTAGATGGGGGCGGTTTTCGCGGCGTGATGTCGGCCCAGTTGTTGGTGCAAATCGAAACCGAACTCGCCAAACACGACAGCACCCTCCATGATTATTTTGACCTCGTAACCGGAACCTCCACCGGCTCGATTCTTGCCGCAGGCATTGCCCTAGGGAAAACTGCTGGGGATCTACTCAATCTCTACAAACAGTATGGCCGCAATATTTTCCCCAGTTACATCCGGCGATTACGCAAGGTGACAAACATCACCCGCGCCTTTACCCCCATCGCCCTCTATCCCCACTATCCCGAATGGCCCCTCTCCCCAGAGGACGGCGTAGCCACGGTATTATCAACGGTGTTGGGGGATACGCCCATCAGTGCGTTAAATAAACCCGTGTTGGTGATTCCCGCCTATGATGTTTCCGTGCGGCGCACCCGTTGGTTTTGCAGCAACAACGATGGTTATGGTGTACCCCAATGGTACGACAGCCTCCCCGTGTGGCAATTCTGCGCCTGCTCCTCTTCTGCACCCACCTTCTTCCCCCCCTTTGAACTGACAGTTCCGGAGCATTCCTACCCAAGTCAGCCGGAAGTAGGCAAAAAGTTACCGTTTATTGATGGCGGTGTGGCGGTGAATAACCCGGCCCTGTTGGGCATTGCCCACGCGATGCTGATGCCCTACGAAAAACCCACAGATACGCCTTTAAATGTGCGGGATGTGGCGGTGTTATCCATCAGTACAGGACAGCTTACAGAACCCTATTCCTACCAAGATGTTAAGGGCTGGGGATCATTACAATGGGCAACCCGGTTGGGGGATCTCTTTATTCCGGCTCCCAATGATGTGACGGCGGCGATCTGTTGGCAGATTATCCGGGCCGAATGCGATGAAAATGCCAAGCGGGTGCTGCGGCTGGAATACAGTTTGAGTCAAGAATTGGCCGCCATTGATGACCCCAATCTTTACGATCAGTATGTTAGTTTTGCCAATGCCTATTTAGCAGGAGAAACGGGTCGTAATAGTGATTTAGCGCGGGTGGGTATGAGTCAAAATATTAAGCCATCGGAGGCGATCGCCCAATTTATCACCGCTAACCCGCCCGGAGCTTAGGACAATCCAAAGCCTTCACCACGGCCCAAAAAAACATAGGGCGGAAAATTTTCCGCCCTACTATACCCCCAAGGGAATTCGAATCCCTGTCGCCTCCGTGAAAGGGAGGTGTCCTAGGCCTCTAGACGATGGGGGCTTGGTCTGTTTTGGTATTGCGCGTTTAATCTACGCTTTTTCCAGAACGTTTTTAACTATAGCGAATTAGAAATGTGATGTCAATCCCTGAGACAAACTTTTTTGTCTTCCGGCTTGATCGCCTTTCATCGTTGCCCAAAACGGAGTTCACTTAACCGGGCTTGGGCTTGGGGATCGAGGCCGCTGACGAGGAAGCGGCGGGAGGATTGGGTGGGTTGGCGATCGCGATGCACCCGCCGCCGGTTCGCCTGCTGCACATCTAAACCTAAGCGCCGCGCCGATAAACATTCAGCCCCGTAGCCGGTAACGGTTTGCTGTTGGGCATAGTCAGAGGTGGCGACGATTAGCCGCAGGGGGGAGGGGTTGCGGTGGCGTTGGGCGCAGGTTTTTTCAATGTAGGAATCGGCGGTTTGGGCGTATTCGGTGTAATGGACGGAAAGATGAGCCGTATAGGCTTCGGTATAGGCACGCTCGGGGCGAAAATGGGCATCAAACACCACTTGAGTTTGAAAATCCTGCCAAGCGGCGTAGTTGATCAGCAGTTCGATCAAGCGATCGCGAGCCGCCTCAAGGCCATCTTGCTGTTGTAGTTGTTGCAAATCGGGCCAAGCCCCGATCATGTTATAGCCATCGACTAACAAACGGGCGAGAAATTGGGGGGTTTTCATGGTTACGGTGCATAGTCAAGGGGTGAACAGGAATAGGCTCCCCGTTTTCTCAGCATTGAGGGCGATCGCACGGGTATGAAACCGCGCATCACTCAAAAGCCAGAGTGAGCGATCGCCAACACCACCAGGAATCAGCGAGATCTGCCATCTCTGCGTTGCCCAACTCAATGATTAAAAAAAGGCAAAGCCAATGCTCACAATGTTAACAATAATTTCAGAATGTGAACCCTATGGGTTGAGGAAAAGAGGAAAGAGAAGAGAGGAAAGAGAAAACTCACTTCCCACTTCCCACTCCCTACTCCCTACTTCCCACTCCTCACTTCATCAAAGCCCGCTTCAACCGCTGCGGATCCCCTTCATCCACAATCCGGCCAGTTTCCAACAAAATTGCCCCATCACAATAATCCAACTCATCCAGGCGATGCGTCACCCAGAGGGCAGTGATCCCCCTTTGTTTCACCAGTTGCCGCACCTGTTGCACCAGTTCGATCTGGGTATCGGGATCGAGTAATGCCGTGGGTTCGTCGAGGATTAAGACTTCACAATGGCGGGCGATCGCCCCTGCGATCGCAATCCGCTGCTTTTGTCCCCCGCTGAGGGCATAGATGGGGCGGCGTTGAAAATCGAGGAGATTCACCGCCGCCAGAGCTTCCCGCACCCGCCCTAATACCTCTTGATCCGTGAGTTTTTCCCCCACCAAACCAAAGGCCACATCCGCCCCGACCGTAGGCATCACCAATTGATGATCGGGGTTTTGAAAGACAAACCCCACGGGCGGCTTCACTGCAATCGATCCCGCCTGGGGGGTGAGCAGGCCCGCCAACAGCTTTAATAGTGTTGACTTGCCGCTGCCGTTTGTGCCTAACAGCATCCAAAATTCCCCCTGAGGGATCTGCAAGGAGCAGTGATGCAGAATCGGGGTCTGACGTTGCCAGCTAAAATTTACTTGGTCAACGGCGATCGCCGCTTGGAGGGGAGTGGGGGAAGCATTCATGGCGCTTTAAGCATCCGACGGCTCTAAGCCCAGGAAGCCCGCCACCCGTCCGGCACTGCTGGCGGTTTTCTCAGAAAAAGCCACGGCACTAATCTGATCACTGAGTACCGTGACCCGTTTATCCGTTTGCTTCTCACAGGTCAGTTCCACCAAAATCGGGGTCTGGCTCTGCATCGCGTTGCGGATTTCGTGGTACAGCCCTTCGGCCGCCTCTTTTTCCTTCCGTTGCACCGAGATGGGCATGGGGGAGTGTTTGATAATTACGTCGATACTGAACATTCACACAATGGGGGTTATGGCTAATCTGTTCTGATTATCAATCATCGACGGGGTTTTTGGCTTTTGCCGTGTTTCCCTGCCATTTTTCAGAATTATGTTTTATTATAACTAACATGAAGAAACGTAAATATTGTTGACGGGTGGGAGGCGATCGCCCCCTATCCTCGCCATTAAATCCTTAATCTCCCTACGTTTCAGCACAAAAGAACTATATCCTTAACGGAGATTTCTCATTTATGACCATCGCTGTTGGCAGAACACAGGAGCGAGGCTGGTTTGACTCAGTGGACGACTGGCTCAAACGCGATCGCTTCGTTTTTATCGGTTGGTCTGGTTTGCTGCTCTTCCCCTGCGCCTACATGGCTCTCGGCGGTTGGCTCACCGGCACTACCTTCGTCACCTCCTGGTACACCCACGGTTTAGCTTCGAGCTACCTCGAAGGCTGCAACTTTATCACCGTGGCTGTTTCCTCCCCCGCCGATGCCCTCGGCCATTCCCTCCTGTTCCTCTGGGGTCCCGAAGCCCAGTGGAGCCTCACCCACTGGTTCCAAATCGGTGGGCTGTGGAGTTTCGTTGCCCTCCATGGGGCATTCGGCTTAATCGGCTTCATGCTGCGCCAATTTGAAATCGCTCGCCTGGTGGGGATTCGTCCCTACAATGCGATCGCCTTCTCCGGCCCCATCGCCGTCTTCGTCAGCGTCTTCTTAATGTATCCCCTGGGACAATCCAGTTGGTTCTTCGGCCCCAGTTTCGGGGTAGCAGGGATCTTCCGGTTCATCCTTTTCCTGCAAGGGTTCCACAACTGGACCCTCAACCCCTTCCACATGATGGGAGTTGCCGGGATTTTGGGCGGTGCGCTGCTGTGTGCCATCCATGGGGCAACGGTAGAAAACACCCTGTTTGAAGACAGCGACCAAGCCAACACCTTCCGCGCCTTCACCCCCACCCAATCGGAAGAAACCTACAGTATGGTGACGGCGAACCGGTTCTGGAGCCAAATCTTCGGGATTGCCTTCAGTAACAAACGGTGGCTGCACTTCTTCATGCTGTTCGTTCCCGTCACTGGACTGTGGATGAGCGCGATCGGTATTGTCGGATTAGCGTTGAACCTACGGGCTTACGACTTCGTATCCCAAGAAATTCGCGCTGCTGAAGACCCTGAGTTTGAGACGTTCTACACCAAGAACATCCTCTTGAACGAAGGGATGCGGGCCTGGATGGCTCCCCAAGATCAACCCCATGAGCGGTTTATCTTCCCTGAAGAAGTCCTCCCTCGTGGTAACGCCCTCTAGGTTTTAAGGTTCTTCAAGCACGGCTTGAGAGCTTCGCCCCCCTGAATCCAGGGGGGTTTTTCGTACTCATAAAATCGCTGGTAGGGGCGAAAAATTTTTCGCCCCTACGCCTATCCATTTGTGAGTGATCAATTTTCGCCCCTACACCCATCAATTCCCCAACCGGATTCCCGAGCAAAAATCTGTTGGCAGGGCTTGCCAGCTTAAAAAAATGTGTTATACTACGCACAGATTACATTCAACCTAAAGCCAACAGGAAACAGGAGGTGATGCCCATGATTGAGAGTAGTAAAACCATGGGTCTTCATGCGGATTATCGCTGGCTGTGTGCTGGGGCTGTTCTTTAAGCTACCCATGCTTGCATTGGATTCGCTGGAGTTCCTTCCAGCAGTCGAGCGATCGCTTTGAAGACCCGACTAGACCGCCCCCACCAGGATGTGACAAAATCATCCGGTGGGGGCGGATAGTTTTTGTCCCGATTTTGTAGAATTTCAGGTTTTTCCATGGCAAAGCTTTTTCAAGACCCGACTAGACCGCCCCCACCAGGATGTGACAAAATCATCTGGTGGGGGTGGATAGTTTTTGTCCCGATTTTGTAGAATTTCAGGTTTTTCCATGGCAAAACTTTTAACGACGGCGGAAGTAACTGCAAGCATGGCCCAATGTCCCCATTGGCAATTGGCGGGCAATGCCATTGTCCGCGAGTTGAAGTTTAAGGGGTTTGTGGAGGCGATCGCCTTCGTCAATCAATTGGTGGAACCCGCAGAAGCCGCCGGCCATCATCCCGATCTCGCCATTTCCTACAATCGGGTGACAATCACCCTCTCCACCCATGATGCCGGTGGGTTAACTGCCAACGATTTTGCCTTAGCTCAGGTCATTGATGCGATCGCCTCTGCTTGAAGGCCACCAGATCAGCAATTGGCCCTAAGGCTACAGTTCCCGAAAAATGCTCAAGGCTTCGATGTCCTGGCTTTGGTCTGCCAAGTTGGTGGCGAGGCGATCGCAGACAATTTCACAAATTTTAAAAATGCTAGGGTCAGCGATCGTGTAGTACACGGTCACGCCTTGGGGTTGGCGGTACACCATGCCTAACTGGGTTAACACCTTGAGATGCTTCGAGACATTCGCCTGCCCTAAGCCCGTGGACTCAATGATTTCCGTGACATTTTTCTCCCCAGACTTGAGGGCGCAGAGAATTTGCAGCCGACTCACTTCCGAGAGCACTTTGAAATATTCAGCAATCCGGCCTAGCACTGTGGAAGAGTTACGGCAGTTGTTCATTGGATCTAAGGGGTTCATCTTGCTTCAAAAAGTTTAGCCTGATTTAATGCCACATCATATTACTATATGATAATATGTTCAGTATATCGCAACCTAGAGGTTATCCCCGATGATTTTTCGTCAACTCTTTGATCCTGAAACCAGTACCTATACTTACCTGATCGCCGATCCCGAAACCAAAGAAGCCATTTTCGTTGATCCGGTCATTGAGCAGGTGGATCGGGATTGGCAACTGCTCCAAGAATTGGGCTTGACCCTACGCTACTGCTTTGAAACCCATATCCATGCTGACCACATCACCGGAACAGGCAAACTCCGGGAAAAAACCGGTTGCTCTGGGGTGGCCCCCAAGGAATCCGGCGTGGTTTGTGCGGATATTGGCTGTAGTGATGGCGATCGCTTCACCGTTGGAGCGATTACCGTGGAGGCGATCGCCACCCCCGGCCATACCCACTGTGATATCACCTACCTCGTCAACAGCACGCACCTCCTCACTGGCGATAGCCTCTTCATCCGGGGTTGTGGCCGCACCGACTTCCAAAGCGGCAGCGCTGAAGCTCTCTACGAATCCATCACCGAAAAACTCTTCACCCTTCCCGATTACGTCTGGGTCTATCCCGGCCATGACTATCGCGGTCAAACCGTCTCTACAATTGGGGAAGAAAAACAGTATAATCCTCGCCTCGCCGGGCAAAGCAAAACCGCCTTTGTCAAATTAATGGGTAGTCTGAATCTACCCAATCCGAAAAAAATCATGGAAGCCGTCCCCGCTAACCAACATTGTGGCCAAAAAGCCTAAGCTCCCCTGTCACAATCATCCACCCGTTATCCGTTAGCCGCACAATCTTCACTTATTTATCCTTCAAAACGAACCATGACGACTCAAACCGAAATTCAAGCGATCGCCCCCAAAACCCTCAAACAATGGCTGGATCAAGAGCAAGTCACCCTCGTTGATGTCCGCGAACCCTCCGAATATGCCGGTGAGCGCATCCCCGGAGCGCACCGTGTTTCCCTCTCCAACTTCGACCCCGCCCAAATCCCCGCCGAAGTGGACAAAACCCTCGTCCTCTATTGCGAAAGCGGTAGCCGCTCCAGTCAAGCCGCCCGCCGGATGATCATCGACGGTTATGAATCCGTGATTCACCTCGAAGGCGGCATGAATGCCTGGAAACAAGCAGGCTTCCTCACCCAAATCAACAAAAACGCCCCCATCAGCATCATGCGCCAGGTGCAAATTATCGCCGGTACGCTGATCCTCACCGGCACATTGTTAGGAGCCTTTGTTAACCCGGCATTTCTCTTCCTCAGCGGTTTCGTCGGGGCCGGGCTGACCTTTGCCGGTGTATCCGGAACCTGCGCCATGGCCATGTTACTCGCCAAACTCCCCTACAACCAACAGGGTTAACCGAGAATAAACGTTCAGTAGGGGCGAAAAATTTTTCGCCCCTACGCTCATCAGATCCGCATCAGATCCCGTATATCTGATCAAAAACCGAGCCAAAGATCTTCTTTGGCTCGGTTTGCTAGTTAGGACTCGAGACTAACGACTGGGCAAGAACGCCATCGGGTTCGTTGCACCACTGCCAGCAGGGTGAACTTCAAAGTGGAGGTGGGGGCCGGTGCTGAAGCCCGTGCTGCCCATCAGGGCAATTTGTTGACCCTGTTCAACGCGATCGCCCGCCCGCACCAAAACACGACTGTGGTGAGCATAAAGGGTGATACTGCCATCCGCATGGCGAATCCGCACCCAATTCCCATAACCGCCATTATTCCAACCGGCAGAAATCACTTCCCCAGACGCAGCAGCATAAATGGGGGTTCCGGTGGGAGCCGCGATGTCAATCCCCCGGTGCATCCGTCCCCAACGGGGGCCATAACCAGAGGTCAGCGTCCCACGAGCCGGCCACATATAGCCGTTAAACTCTTGGGGGCGATCGGGGAGATATTGGTCACGCTCTTGCAGGGGTGGAATTTGGGGTTCCACACTTTGACCCGCTGGCAATTGCAGCAGGCGGTTATAACCCTGGCTGGGAATGGGGGCAGCCGCCACCACATCAGCCGCAGAGGCGATCATGCCCGGTTCAGACCCTTGGCCATTCCCTTGGATCGTTTCAGTTCCCGGTTTCTGGAGTTGTTGCTGACGTTGCCATTCCGGCGAGGCCTGCTGTCCTTGGATTTGATTGCCATCCGTCACCGCAGGGGCTTGAACGGTTGGCCGCTCTGATGCTTGACGAGTCCGGGCCTGTTGAGCGCGGTACTCTTCACGCATTTGCATGACCTCTTCCTTGAGACGGTCAATCCGACCATCACCACTGCTGCTCGCCACGGGAGCCGCTAAAATCGGGGTGCTTTGGGCAATTTCTTGGGTCGGGGCAGCGGTGGGGACGCTATGCACCGGCTGGGTAGCAACCTCAGGGGTGACTGCTGGAGTCACGGCTTCAGCAGGAATAATCAGTTCTTGATTAATTTGTAAGGTGCGCGGATCACGAATGTCATTGCTAGCGAGGAGGGTTTCAACGGAAATCTGATAACGTTCCGCCAGTTGACCGGGAGTTTCACCGGGTTGAACCCTGTGGGTGAAGGCTGAGGTTTGAGGCGATGCAACCTGGGGTTGTTCAACGGGGGTGGGGGCAAGATTGACCGCTGCTTCGATCGCCGGGGCAGAAGCTTCGACAGTGGGAATGACAGGATTGGAGGCTTCCGCAGGAATGACCACGGCCACCTGCACAGGCTCAGGTGTCGCCACGATCGCTTCAGACTCAAGGGTCGTTGCGGGAATCGCAATGGTTTGGCCGATGGCTAAAATTGCTTCTTTCTCGAGATCATTGGTGGCAGCAATGACTTCGGTGGGGACGTTATAGGATTGGGAAAGGTCCCACAGGGTCTCGCCATCACGGATTTGATGTTCGATCAGAGCAGGTTCTGCGGCGATCGCCTCGTCTCCTTGACTGGCCAGCAGAACACTGGCGGTTGCCCCCATGGACAGAGCAGCGATTCCTAGCATAGTTGCACTAGCACGGCGAGCAGAGTCGCTAGAATTCACTTTCTTGGGATTTAAGTCTTTCTTTTCCAACATTTCTCGTGAACGATTTGAATGGGGAGGAACAGATTGGACGTTTTGTGTGAGTGAGCGTTTCAAAAACGACCTCCTGGACATTGGTAATGGTGTGACCTTTCGAGCAACAGACTGTGTGAGGTCTGTTTATCTCACCGTATCCCTGTGACAGTGATCACTGAATCCTGGCCAAGGGCATGACGTAGGTAAGATTACTCTGCTTTGCCAAAATAGACAAGAGACACCTTGAATTTTGGAGGGGGCAGCCGTCTGAACTGTAGAGGATTTCTTCAGTTGAGACGATTAAACCGGAAAGGTTGTTTAAACCAATTGAAGTGTAATCTAAGCGAACTTTGTCCGAACGACAAGCCCAAGGAATCGCAGTCAAAACGGCTCGTTACAGAAATTTAGCATCGCTCAATTGGCTCTTGAAATCGCTGAAGTCCTGATCTGGTATGGCTTTTGTTGATGTAATCTCTAGCGTTATCCCCACAAGATTCACAAGTTTTCTCGCTAGCCATCCTTGGCATAAGTTGATAGGAATTTCTTATCAAATCCTTAAGATCTCGTAGCCTAAGTCACCAAATGCGGCGTTAAATCACCCTTTCTTTGCCTTGGATTGTCTATCTCTGCCATTGATTTTCAGCCGTCCCCTGCGAAATTTGCCGCTCCATGTTCTCTGCTATCTCAATTTCTGAACATCTATTGAAGCCGGGCCAAAGGGGTCGATGACCGTGGTTTAAGCAGTAAGCCTAGGGTTGATGGTGATGAGGGTGTTGGTGAGGTGGATCTGCCTTGCGGGCGATCGCCCCTGGCCAGAATCCCCCTATCAATAAACACTGTTCAGGAATATATGACCCTAACGGGGTGGAAGTTGGGGATAGCCCAACTGGCGACGGCTTTCAAATAACCCCACTGCCACACTCACCGATAGGTTTAAACTCCGTACCGCCGGTTGCCCCATGGGAATATAGACTGTGGCATCACAGGCAGCCAAGACATCCGCCGGTAATCCTTGGGTTTCACAACCAAATAACAGCCAATCCTGCTCTTGATACGGCCAAGCGAAATGGCTACAGGTTCCCGTCACGCTAAAGCCGATCTTGCGCCCGCCTTGGGCTGCACAAACCTGGTAAAACGCATCAATATCTTCATGGCAATGAAGTTGGACGTGGGGCCAATAGTCTAATCCTGCCCGTTTCAGGTAGCGATCGCTCAATTCAAAGCCCAAGGGCTCAACCAAGTGTAGCTCTGTATTTGTGGCGGCACAGGTGCGGGCAATATTACCCGTATTGGGGGGAATTTCCGGATGAACTAAAACGACCTTGGGCATTAATATCGCTAGAGTGTGATAAATAGATTGTTTTTTGCCCCCCTAGGCTATCGATTCGTTTTGCTGATAGCTGAGGGGGAGCGGCGATTGATTAGTTTTTGTGAAGTATTGTAAAGAAGGGGCGAAATGACTTAAAACCCAGACCCCGTAAGGGTTACGCCACCATTTCGATACAAAGCTTGTCTTGGAGTTCTTGCTCGGCATCGGCCATTGCTGCGATCGCCCCTTGGAGAATTTGCTGGGGCGTTAACCCCTGCTCATACTGTTGCAGCCATTGTTGGGCTTCATTGCCTTGGCTGAGAATTTTATGGAGGGGGGAAAGGAAACAGCCAAAACTATGGTGTTTCGCCACGGGCCAAAGTTCGCTGTAGAGCGCTTCAATCCAAGCCGCAGCGGTCAGTTCCCGGCCATCCTGCCAATGCCGCACGGTAGCTCCGAGGCTATGGCGGGCGATCGCCTGCTCATTGGCAGCGGTAAGCGTGAGCAATTGATCGGGGGTCAGTTCGCTTTGGATCAGGGGATCCAACTGGGGATCTTCGAGCATTTGGATCAGCCGCGCCTCTAAAAAAGCCACAATCGCCAACAGCGCAACGGGATTACTGACCAGATCACAGATCCGCAGTTCGAGGCGATTGAGGGTGTAGGGACGGCGATCGCCATTGGGCCGCACCGAAACCCAAAGATGGCGGACATTTTGCATCGTTCCCAGCACTAACTGCTCCTCCGTCCATTGAATGAAATGCTGATGACTGGTAAACAGGGGCACATGGGCAGGGGTTTGGGGAAAGACGCTCCAGCGGCTGGAGTGGAAGCCGGTGGGCTGGCCATCTAAAAAGGGCGAGGAAGCACTTAAGGCCAAATATAAAGGAGCCTCCAGGCGAATCAACCGGCAAGCCCGCATTAACTGTTCCGGATCCGCAATGCCGATATTAATATGGACGCTGGCCGTCACCACCGTTGTATGGTACGTCTGCTCAATATAACTGTGGTAGGGATTATCCGGATCAGAGCGGAAAAAGCGACTCGTATCCCCCAAGCTCAGGGTACTCCCCGGCATCAAGGTATAGTCCCCCAAAGTTTGCACATAGTCCCGCAACCGCTGACGGGGCCGCACCAAAGCACAGAGGAGGCGATCGTAGCCCGTGAAAGGGGCCGTCGTATATTCAACATTGCGACTATCCGGTTCCCGGACAAACCCGGTAAGATCCCGCACGATCTGATCGGAAAGTCCCACAATCGTTCCGTCGGGATGGCCGGTATAGAGTTCAATTTCACAACCTTTTGAGAGCAGCACCTTCGGTTCTTTCCTCCATCGGGGGATCAATAGCTATCTCTCCATTTTAGGGGTTAGATTCTCCTCTTCCCCTGTAACAAAGGGATACAATGGGGGCGATCGCCCGGAAGCAATCCCCCCCATCTTGCGTACAATAAAAGCCTGTAGTCCCCTCAGCGGACTCAAAACGCCTCTGGTTCTTGACCTTGGAACCTCTGGATGAGCAATCCATTCAAACCAGATTAACCTCACCTCAGGGTGACAAGGGAGAAATTTTTGACTTTTTCCCTTCGGTTCCCCCCATGATCAGCCATTCCCGCGATCCATCAGTCGCTTCCATCCCGTCACCCCTAAAGATTGTGCGTGCTTTTTTTGCTTCTCTCCGTCTGCTCATCTTCGGTCTGGCTTGCAGTGGAACCCTACTCGCCACTCCCGCCCTAGGAACCGAACTGCTCCGACTCCAAGCCGGCCCCATGGAGCGCACCCTGACACTGAAGGATCTCGAACAGTTTGCCGCCACCGGAGAACTGCCCCCCACGTTGCAAGAATTTGCCCCCCTGATCACCGTAGAATTGCAATCTCTGCTCAATCAAACCTTTGAAATTGATCGTCAAATTGCCGATCGCTTCCTTCAGGATTTGCTCAAAACCCGTGACGGCCAAACCTTGATGGCACAACTTCAAGAAGCCATCCCCCACAGCAGTAGTCATGATCTCCAGTTCGCGATGTATGAAACCCTCAACGCGGCGGAAAAAATTACCCCCCTGACGATCCTGGCTCACTATCCCCAACAGGAATTAACCATCGATCTAATCATGGCGGGCCGGCTCGCCCTCCAACTGCGTCGGGCCGATCTCCACAGCCAAATCCTCAGCCCGGTATTAGCAGAGGAGCTACGGGTGAAATCCCGCCGCAGCCCCTTGCCCCGCCCCAGTTTTGACCCCAGCCAATTGGGGCCGTTACCGGTGCGGCATCGCAATTTTGTGTTTGAGGATCGCAGCCGCCGACGGCGCATTTCGGTGGATTTCTACCACAGTCACCAAGCCCAGGGGCCGCTGATTGTTCTTTCCCATGGTTTTGCCGCTGATCGGCGGTTTATGGCCTACTTAGGGGAGCATCTCGCCTCCTACGGTTTTACGGTGGTGGCCTTGGAGCATCCCGGCAGCAATATTGATTTATTGGCGAAGATTTCTCTCAATCGGGAGCCGGGGGAGGTGTTGGCGGCTCAGGAATTTATCGATCGCCCCCTAGATATTCAATTCCTCCTCAATGAACTTGAACGGCGTAAGACCCATTGGCCCAATACGGGGAAGTTATTTAATACGGATCAGGTGGTGGTGGTGGGCCATTCCTTGGGGGGATATACGGCCCTGGCTTTAGCGGGGGGGGAGTTGGATTTACCGGCCCTGCGGTCTTTTTGTCAAAAAAGTAGCCCGATTGGGCGATCGCCCGCTGATTGGCTGCAATGCTCGGCGGCTAAACTGCCCTATACAACGTTAAATTTTCGCGATCGCCGCGTCATCCAAGCCGTGGCCCTCAACCCTGTTGTCGGCCATCTCTTTGGAGCAAAGGGCATCAGTAAGGTGATGGCTCCGGTGATGATCTTTAGCCATAACCATGATGCGGTGGCCCCGATTTTGGAGCATCAACTGCAACCCTTTCGGGAGCTAACCGTTAATAAATCCCTGATTGCCATTTTGGGCGCGACCCACATGAGCATCACCGATGAAAGCAACAGCAACAGCACGATGGCTCAAAGTACGTTAGTGCGGGAAGTGATGGGGGCAGAGGCCGCACCCGTGCGGGCCTTGGTTAAGGGGTTAATTTTATCCCTGGTGCAGCAACACACCGAGAAGGCGGATATTTACCGCCCCTTCCTCAGTGCGGCCTATGTGGAATCCCGCTCTACGCCGGAATTTACCATGCGGTTGACGCGGGAACTGCCGCCGGAGGTGAACCGCTGGATGGAGGCGTTACTGTTGCCCAGTTTAGTCCCCGATGCGACCCGCTCCGCTTGGTTCAATGTCAATCAGCGTTGGGTGGCGCTTCAGCACCGCCTCCGGCCGCCCCGCTCCTGTCGCGGCCAATTGGATCGGATTTTCAATCAACTCCTGAGTTAGGCCCCAAGGCAGAATTGCATCACGATTTGCGAATCTTGGTGATCAAGAGTTCGGTATTGATCAACAAAATCCTTTGCTTTCTCCCTTGGATTTCCGAGTGCGATCGCCTATATTGGTTGGTTTGTGGAATCAATCTAAGGGGATTATGGTGCGCTTGCTTCAAACCATCGCCGGCCTAAAAGCCTATCTTGAACAAGAGAGCCAGGGTAAAACCGTGGGACTCGTGCCTACCATGGGCGCACTGCATCAGGGTCATGAGCGGCTGATCGAAGCCGCCCGCGCTGAAAATGCATTGGTGGTGGTGAGCATTTTTGTCAATCCCCTGCAATTTGGCCCCCAGGAAGATTTAGACCGTTACCCCCAAAATTTAGCGGCGGATTGTGAGGTGTGCGATCGCCTCGGCGTTGACTTGGTGTTTGCCCCCTCAGCGGTAGAAATGGGGATCACCGCCAATCCCTTAGACGAACCAACCCTGATTAACCCCCCCGCCACCATGGTGGCGGGCCTCTGTGGCAGCCAGCGGCCGGGGCATTTCCCAGGGGTGGCGACGATTGTCGTCCAACTCCTCAACCTTGTCCAACCCGATCGCGCCTACTTTGGCCGTAAAGATGCCCAACAATTGGCGATAATCCGCCGCCTCGTCGCGGATTTGAAAATTCCCGTCGAGATCCGCCCCTGCGCCATTGTCCGCGAACCCTCCGGCCTGGCCTACAGTTCCCGCAATCAATACCTCACCCCCCAGCAACGGGAACAGGCGGCCCAACTGTGGCAAAGCCTCCAGCAGGCTCAAACCGCCTTTGAGCGCGGCCAAACCCAGGGCCGTGCTTTGGTGGAGCAGGTGCGACGGCAGTTAGCAGCGATTCCCGCTGTGGTGGTGGATTATGTGGAATTGGTGGATCCGGAGCAGTTAACGCCCTTGGAAGAAGTGAAAACAGCGGGGCTATTGGCGATCGCCGTCCGTTTTGGCTCCACTCGCCTGATCGACAACATCACACTGCGGCAACGGCGGCCAATTATTGCCATCGATGGCCCCGCAGGCGTGGGCAAATCCACCGTCGCCCAACGGCTGGCGAAAAACCTCAACCTCCTCTATCTCGACACGGGGGCGATGTACCGGGCGATGACCTGGCAAGTGTTAGAACTGGGGATTGATCTGGAGGATGGGGTGGCGATCGCCGAATTGGCCAGCCGCGCCCAGATCCAATTCATCCCCGAGCAGCCGGTGCAACGGGTCTTGATCAACGGCATTGAAGTGACGACCGCGATTCGCACCCCCGAAGTCACCCGGGCCGTTTCCACCGTTTCCAGCCATCGCGCCGTCCGCGCCCAACTGGTTTGGCAGCAACAGCAATGGGGTAAACAGGGGGGGATTGTTGCCGAAGGTCGGGATATTGGCACTTATGTCTTTCCTGATGCCGAAGTGAAAATCTTCCTCACCGCTTCCGTGATCGAGCGGGCGCGGCGGCGGTGGGCAGAACTGCAACAGCAGGGCTATGGCCATCTCACCGTTGAAGAGGTGGCCGCCCAAATTACCGAACGCGATCGCCTCGATACCACCCGCCAAACCGCCCCCCTGCGCCAAGCCGAAGATGCGATCGCCCTCTCCACCGACGGGTTAACAATTCCTGACGTAATCACACGGATTACTGAGCATTATCAGGCGATCGCCCAACCTTCCCCCGCATTCCAAATTATTTAAGCCGAAATTGTAAAATTTCCGGATATGATCGGGGCGAGGATGTGCTGATCAAAACCGGATACTCATGCTAGTTTGTGAGATTATCGGCGATTGCGAGTTTTCTTGAGTACATTGCCCGCAGATACCCCATTCATTTTTGTTGGATCGAGCGTGAGTAGTCCAAAGCCATTTCAAACCTTCTGTCAGTGGTGGTGGGGTCAACTGAGAACCAAGTGGCTTCTCTATATTGTCCTTACTATTACCACCCTGACCCTCTGTATCACCTTCCAGAGTCCCATTAGTCGTACCGCCCAAGCCTTCGTTCGGAGCCCCGTTGCCTATAGTGGCCTGACTGCCAAGCTCAATCAGCTTTCTTCCCTCGCTAATCAAGCTTGGGCCAATCAGCTTGAAGTCTTGGCACAGCAAACCGAAGCGATGGACTTCACAGTGCCAGAACATTTTCGGGGCAAAACGATTAGATCCGTTCCCTTGCCCAGTGGCCGCAAAGTCATTGCCCTTACCTTTGATGATGGCCCCCTCGACCCTTACACCAACAATATTTTGTATATCTTGGAAAGTAATGATGTCAAGGCGACCTTTTTCCTGATTGGTCGTAGTGTGCAAGCCTTTCCCAACCGGGCCAAACATATCCAAATGAAGGGCCATGCCCTCGCTAACCACAGTTGGAGCCATCCCTACGCCCAACAGACTGCCGCCGGGGCCGCCGCGCAAATTAATAACACCGATACATGGATTCAACAAACCACAGGTTTCACGCCGAAACTGTTCCGTCCCCCTGGAGGCATACTCCATAACGGGATGGCCGGTTATGCCGCCCAAAAGGGGCAAGTGGTGGTGATGTGGTCTTCAGATTCTAAGGATTACTACGCCTCAGCCCCGAATATTATTAAACGGGTGATGGCGGAAGCTTCCCCTGGTGGCATTGTCCTCTTCCATGATGGCGGCGGCAACCGCACCCAAACGATTTTAGCCTTGCCCTTGATCATTAAACAACTCCGGGAGCAGGGCTATGAATTTGTCACCGTGCCCGAGTTGTTAAAGCTTTACGAGGAAGAAGTCAAGGCGATCAATACGGCTAAAGCAGCGGAAACAGCCAAGGCGGCCGAGACTACGCAGGCATCACCCCCAGCACAGCCCCAATCTCAACCCCCGTTAACCACGGGTTATTAACAACCTCAAACAGATTCACCAAAATTAATGGGTCTGAAGCCCCGCCCTTTTAGGGCGGCTTTTCTCGTCCAATTTATTGATCCAGTTTTTCCTGTCTATGGTATAATTGCATCATTAAAACTTAATGTTTTGGCGGCTGGGCAAGCCGACCTGAATGGACAGGCGTTAAGCAGTGTTAGACCCCGATCAGGGGCAGTTGCTTGTCTGTCTACCCATCAGGAGTCTACTTAATGTAGGCAGACTGGGAATCCCCGTGCCTTTAGGTCGGGGAGGATGTCAACCATCCCTCTCACCCTCGTGGCGGAGAGGGATTTTTGCCTGAGGGTTGCCAGGAAAACCGTAAAATTGCGGATAGCTCTTTCCATTGCCGACCCCTATGAATCGTGAATTCATCTTGCAACGCTATGCCGAAGGTGAGCGAGATTTTTGTGATCTCATCTTGCCGACTATTGATCTGAGCCGCACGATGTTGCGGGGAGCGGCGTTTGTGCAAAGTGATCTCACCCGGGCGCTGTTAAAACGAGCCGATTTTAGCCACATTAGTTTAAACAGTGCCATTTTGGAGGCGGCGGATCTTGAAGGGGTGAATCTCAGTCGGAGCGATCTAAGTATGGCGGATTTACGCCATGCCAACTTGAGTTATGCGATTCTCAATCTTGCCAGTCTGATTGGGGCGGATTTAGAAGCCGCCTATTTAGTGATGACCCAGTTATTAGGCTGTGATCTCAGCGGCGTTAATTTAACCGGTAGTGCATCAGATTATTGTTGGGAAGGAGAGGATATCCTGCCAACTCCAGCGATGGTCAGTCAATCCTGCTCGTTGTGCCGCCGTGCTCTTGTAGCGACTGTGCTGCCAGATCCAGTTGAAAT